>Ga0316217_10001944_pt1 | contig 25896 bp, 28 predicted proteins | sample 1anoAmetaG_FD_203633 | JGI IMG/M metagenome (GOLD analysis project Ga0316217, IMG submission 203633) | Freshwater microbial communities from Trout Bog Lake, Wisconsin, USA - 1anoA | ecosystem: Environmental > Aquatic > Freshwater > Lake > Hypolimnion/Profundal zone | place: USA: Wisconsin...
ATCCATTCCGAGCCAGACAATAAGCCTAGCTATTCGAAAAGATCCGGAAGGGACAATTCTAATACATCCACAAAGACATCTCCGAGAAGAGCAAACATGTGATCTAAAGACTAATTCGAGTGAACCCCCTGGAGAGGATGCCCACCAGCGAGATGAACTAACCTTTCTGGGAGTGGTACCTTACCGATACTGGAAAGAGCTATATCCGAGACAACACCACCGCTACTAATCTTACCACCTATAGCAATTGAAGCACACTAATATCATTTTATTTCTATTTTCACCAACTCGCAATCAATATTCAGCTTCAATCCTTCTGCTACCTTTTTGTTGTCGCTCTCAGAAATGAAAGAACGGGAGTTCGGGGAGGTCGTCTTTGAACGGTTGTACTCTGATTTGGGCGCGCCTGCTTTCTAGACGTAGTTCAGGGCAAGGTTTTGTTCTTGCGTCTTTTAGGCTTTTTGCTTCATATCCTAAACCAGTTAGTTATTCAGCTTCGCCAATTGCTCAAATTTGTTCAAGGGCTAAAGATTAGTGCTACTCTTTGGACCTTGAGCTTCAATATTCTCATTCTTTGGGCTTTCTCTTTCAGGCCACTTCGTGGGTGTCTTCTTAGTTTAAATACTTTGTTTTTGCTAATTATTATCAGCTGAGAACCTGGTCCCTCCATTCAGCTTCTTTTCCGTCTCATTCCTTTTCACATCCTAATGTTCTGGCTTCCCAGGTGACTTCATCAACTTCGGAATAGGAGGCTTCGTCTTAATCTTCTCATGGACCTTCTCTTGCGAAGTCTCAGTGGTTGCAGGTTTGAGAGGAGACTCGAACTTGGGGTTGTTATTCCATCCAGGTTTTCTGATCTAGCTGCCTTTGCTGCTAGCCCTACTCTCCCTCATCTGCTGACTTGCCGATACTAACTAGAAGCCGAAATACGGGTAGGTTTTTGGTAGGAGGGCTGAGGGTTGATCAACTGCTACAGATGACGAACCTGGGCCTTGAGATTTTCGTTGGCGGTTTAGAGTGATTATATGCGGGCGAGGAGAGGGTGGATGAGGGCATCGATGTAGGACTTGGTAGTCTTATCCATTGTGTATAAATAATATTCAAAATAACAGAACGCCTAATTTATAAACGCGTATCAGTTTTGTAGGGAACTGGCCAAACAGTTTTCATGTTTATGGCTGTACCTACGTAGTTTAGGGTCAGAAGTGTTTGGACATCGTTTGTGAACAAAGTTGGAGAAGAATAGAATTGAAATTATTTTGAGATCAATCGATGAAATTCATCAGTTTTTCAGCATTTGTAGGCTAATCTAGATTTAGAATCAATTGAGCATTTATCTTAGCTTCTTTTACAGTCTGAGCTCTTAGATTGCCTCTTAGCCTTTGTTTTCCTTTCATTTTTGGCTAGTTCTTCAGATTTAGTAACCACCAATTTCTATAAGATTCTGAATGATTTTCTTTGCTTCCTTTGCTAATTGTGAAAAGTATTTTCTGTTTTTAAAGTTGAACACTCCTTTTAACCGAATTCGAGTGATTCCCATTAAGTATGGTGGTATTAATTGGGATCGAAAACATTCACTAAATTGTCTCCCATTTTCACTATCTCGTTAAAATCCCCCATAAGATAGTTTATTTTGGACTTTGACTTAAATTCATTTTTTCCTGTCCACTAGTCAAGAATTTATGTGGTTTACTGATTATTGTAGATATGCTTGCGTGTCAATAACTTTTTTGCTTACAAATTAACTCTAGTTACTTTTTTAGACTAAATCTTTTATTGAGATTGAATGAGTTGAGGAGCTATGTGCAGTTTTTAAGCTTAAATTTGAGTATTTCCATCAGTTTTGAAAGTGCTAAGTTTGGATTTAGCTTAAGTTCGATTAGCTAGTTAGCTGCAATTCTATTTCAGCAAACATCGTCTTCTGGAACTCTTGACACTTTCCATGGTCCTTTGCAAAACCTAAATTTGCTAAGGATAAGTTTTGATTTCATTTAAACAAACTATAAATAGAAATGAGTATACTAAGTTGACATTGATGGACATGATTTAGATGCGATTTTAATATACGCTGGCGAAAAATGTTGTGGGATAATGATTTGGATATTTTTGAGACGAAAATCATATTTAGCTATGCAAAGTCATCAAGTTTGTGCTATGGACAGTTGATTTACACGATTTTGGGCGCTTAAGTTTCGTCAATCCCTTCAAAAGCTATTCACGGATCCGGAAAGGGTCATTTTCTTTTTCGAAACTTTAGTTTGTGGCTGTTTGTGGCCTAATTTTTGTCGACCTCGTTCTTTCTAAATTGTTTCTCCTCGTTTTTTTACTCAAACTTTCTTTTCTAGAGAACAGTTTCTCGTATGCTGACTTCTGAGTGTTCAGCCTAAAGAAAAACGAGACATTCTAAGCAAAAAGGTCAACCAAAACCTGTTTCGTTCTAGACCTTTGCCTTCGACAGAGTATCTGAGCATTCACCTAAGAATTCTCATTACATTCTGAGTTGTATCAAAAGTACTGGGTTTATGCTTGACAAGCGAAGTATGCTCCACATTTTTTTATTTAAAAAACTTCCTTTTTCTCGGCTTGAACAGGCCAAGTGATAATGGCTGGTGCTACGAAGGTCTAACTATTAAACAGCTATTATTCATTTATATTAATAATAACGCCAAACCAAAACCATAGCTGGGAAGCAAATAAGTTAGTTAAATTGTTGCTCCAGTAATAAGTTGAAATTTTTTGATTGGAAGTTTACTGCATCAAATAAATAAATCTTCAAATATCATTTGGCAAATTAGAAGTACATTCTAGTAGGAGAGAGACGGGATGATGCTTGCTCAAAGCACGATTCTAATTCCTTATCGAATTATCCAACATCTTTTTGAATCTCTTCAGCCTTTTCGACAACTTGAATTTCTCATGTAAGAGACTGGGATTGGACTACGAAAAGTATTCTTGATAGTTCTTCATTCTGTCACAGTTGATAAGCCAAACCTCATCTTCGCAGTTTTAGAACTTCGATATCTTCTCAAATTCCTGCCTGATTGCTTCCGAAGTGTTTTTAAATATCTCATCTTGCATGATGAAGCTTGAAAAGTTGTTGGAAGTGTGGGAGCTATAGTGGCTGACTGGATCTTCTAAGTTATTTCTCTCTGCCATCCTTTTGCAAACGATGCTGCTACTTGAGGCTAGCTAACGCAAATCTTGAAGATACTACTTTAGTTATCTATTTTTGCGAAGAGTTTACCATCTTGAGGTCTATCTTTTTATGAGATCTTTGTTCCTGTTGTTTTTTGATCTTTTCTCAGCGTTTTGTTACTTGAAAATGGTCACTTGTTTCAGTGGAATGAAGTGTAGCTTTGGACAGTTGAATTTCGTGTGTTTTTGATTATGACAGAAATTACACTTCAAAACCTAAAACTAGTCAATAATACATTTGGTTTTATCTCTCAACAAACAAAAATGTTCATAGTCTAAATGTGAATCCTTGAGGACGCTAATTAGATTGTGATATTCCAAGGTGTAAATGACCGAATACTAGAGAGACTTTATTTCGTAGGCTGGCCGTTCATTGGTCAAAAAGGACAATTCTAAAATGAAGGGTTTTTGCTACCCGTAAACTTTCATTCTATCTATCACCATTCCATTGAAGCTACAATTGCGCTTTTTTGCCACAAAAGCAACTTCTCCCTCCCTCAGAATCATGAGATTAAATTTATCATCTATCCTCTTCAAAGGTTGCTCGGGATGACTGATACTCATCTCTATCCTCTCTGCAAATTGGTACAACGTTTTATCAATGAAATTCGAGAAAAACGGCAACTCCTGGAAAATACTTTTGTTACTTTCTTGCAGGTACTCTTTTTTAAGAGTCTACGGCAAACTCTTAATGAAGGAGTGCTCTTATTAGATGTTAAACTTTTTACGAATATTCACACTCTAATTGATATAGTTGTTTATCCTCCACTAAAGTTCGTCAGGCAGCTGGTACTTTTCGCTGAGCTGCTTGAAAGTTTTGATATTCTTGCTTTTCTCAAGATCTTGAAGCCGAATGTTGCTAATCAATGTTCCAATCCAATTGATGTTGTAAGCTAAGCACATTACACTGATGATTTCGATGAATATTAGGCAAATAGCCTATTGGTATGTGACTGGGACGAGATCTCCGAATCCCAAAGTCAGCATAATATTGACTCCCCAGTAGTAAGCCCACACATACTTCTAGAACCAGCTACCATGACTTATATCCTTCAGGCCATACCAGTTTTTCTAATCGTTTAATTTGGCAACAGCCGTGAGAAAAATAGCCAGAATATGAGCAAAGCAGAAGTTGAAGAGCATCACCTTGATCAAAGACCAATATTGTTCATTATAGTAGTTTTTCACAAAGAAGGCTTAGAGTTTCTCTATCTTCTAGAGGCACTCAGGTAGCTTCATCACAAGGAACAGTCTCAAATACTTCAGGATGTAGATCGAACTGCTTATATCGATCAGCAGAATCAGCCAATTGACAACGTCGATTATCAAAAAATCATGCAGATAGTAACGCAGAATTTACTAGAAAGTATGTAACTTTCGTCCCTCCTTGCACTTCACAGTCACTGAGGTGTAGATAATTTCGAGGAAGTAGAAGACGAAGCTGAAAAGCTGCAGAATGTTGATGGCATAGGCATCCTCTATCTAGGGAAACACCAAGGCGAGAGTATACATGATAAAGAGCACAATTATTTGGAATATACTCAAGAGAGTGATGGTATTGTCAATGAAGGGAGTTATCTAGAAGCCTTCGTTTTGGAGGATGGACTCTTTTTTGTTGTAAAAGATGTCGAAATCAATAGGCGGAGAGTATATATTATTCCTTTTCAATTTATTGATGAATTGATTTTTTAGCACTTTTACTTTCTATCGGGTTATCGCCTCTCTTAGTTTGGTCTATCGCTGCGGCCGTTTCTTTTGGGAGATCAACTCTTCTTTAGTTTGGATTATCTTTTCGAATAGTTTCGAATGACTACTCTCAGGACTGCTTGAAGCTTTTTATTGATTGGGCCACAAATCACCAGCTTTTGTGTCTGAGGCCAAACGCAATGACTTCCCAAATGAAGTCTGCTAAAAACTCTCAAACTTGAGAGATCCTGTCTCTATAAATTAGTGCTAAGCCCGAGACAACTGATTTTCATCAGGTTTGTGGGAGAAAGTGGTCGAGTTAACCAAAGGGCATGTGGGTGAGGCCGACGTACTGAAAATATTTGGATCAACTTCTTATAGATCGTTGAGGTGGTTGGCAAGCTAAAGTTTTCCTTTTCTTTTCATCAAATAGAATCAAATGCTAATTCAACCACCAAACTAGAACAAAAACCCTCAATTTATCTAAATTAGTGGAGTTGTTGAGATTTTTAAGGTTTTTGAAGTTAAACTGGAGATTAATACAATCCTGTGAAATACTTTATTTTTGTTAGTTAGTAATATTAATTATTAGGAAAGCCTAATCATTTTCATTCGAAATCAAATTATCTTCGATATTACATTCATTATAAATAGTGCTTCATAAAAAATGCTAGAAACTATTTAATTGAAATGTTGTAGCTTTTCAAGGTTTATTTGAAATAAGATTCTCAGTCCTCCCAAAGACAAGGTTTGAGGATGGTCATCTCGACTTCGTTGATATTTTTATCCTTCGAATATCTGTAAAGAAAAAGCGTGTGTATCTCTTTTGATCGAGCACCAGAAGATTGACTGCATCTGATAAGAATTGGTTCAAACCAGGCCTATACAGACTTCTTCTCCTGTCTTTCCAGGAATCAAGAAGATTTCATCAAACTAAGGCAACAACTACACGTAATTCAAATCGTAACACAATAAAACCTTGATTCGAAAGCTTTCTATGTTTTAATCCCAAAATTGGAAAGAAGAAAAAACTCAAAACCACCGTTTCTCCGGCATTATCCATCAAAATCTACATTTTTACTGAAAAACGACTGCCATGCTTGTAATAATAGGCTATTTTAATCGAAATATTAGGCAATAAATAAAACGATTAATTATATTTCTAACTTACAAAAGAGCAGATTTATGAGCAAGGGCAACAATAACTCTTATGAGGGGTTTAGGCGCAAAAACAGTCTCAATTCGCATTAGTCAAATAATAGCAATACTTCCATTGATATTTTTAGCACTAAGATAAAAAAATAGGACCTCAAACTTGTGGAAAATCTGTCACTGTAGCTGTAGAACATTTCTAAAAGATCTATAAATTCACGTAGTTTAGGCTAGAATGCCAACGCTCAAACTCGCTCATGCAATTTCATCAATATCTACAAAGAATAAGCATTGGAAGTCAAAATCATAAACAAGCAAAGGCTAGAGTCTAACTTTATGCAAAAAGTATCATTCGACATCGAAGATGACCACAGCGACTTATTTGAGGCAAAAAAGTAAAAACCCGTCAACTTTTTGGCATTCAACCAATTCGACGTAATTTAAGAGACTAGATCGTTCTGTTAGGAAGAAATGATATAAGATACTTCCCCAGCTGTTCTAAAGCACTCTCTTCATGATCCTTTGGAAAGTAAAAATAAGCAGCTCAACAAAAAAAATCCTAAAGTTGCTGCAACTCCACGGCCTCTCTATAAAAAACCAGCGGTTCTCAAAAATTAAATTCTAGGCAGCAAGAAGGATAAAATAAAGCATGATCTGAGTTAATTAGACAAAATGCAGAAATAACTGGAAATGAAAAAAGTCAACAGGGATAATTTTACAACCAAAATGCTTTTGGCCACTGGAGTACAAAAGCCAAAGTAAGGAGTAAATAGCCAAGGACTTAAAGATAGCCAAAAACTTAAGTCGTTAGCGAATAAAGATGTTAAAATATAGGCTTTTAAGCCTGCCAGATCAAAAAGCTTCAAAAACGTATTACCTCCAAAGATTCTATAAGTCAAATCTTTGGCTAAGGCCCTGTAGAATGCCGAAGAAAAGGTGAATGAGTAGCAAATGGTGGCAACAAGAATGCTGAGTGTAAAAGAAAAATCGACCTTGGTGAATCGTCTATTGGAACTTCGTTAGATCATCGAAAAGAATGAAATATGTTCAGATTCCACAACCCAAATAACTTTCCACCTCGACTCTATTTAGAAACTTTTAACCCAATGATCTATAGGTCTGATCATAGATTTTATTTACAATTTAGTTGATAATTATTCAAATATATAAGAGCTTCTTCGATCAGATAAGCCAATATCTTAAACCATTGTATCCTACATCCTCTTTTCACCCTTTTTTCCCATAAAGAAGGAAACCAGTCTCTCATCTTTCAAAAGGCTAGCAAAGGTAATCTGTAAACCATGTTTCAATAGGTAGATTGGGCTCCAAAAAAGAATCAGAAATGTCATTAACAATTCATAAACTACTAGAACTGTGAAAATCAACGTTGCTCCATTTTGGCCTATTTTTTTCTTTGATAGTTTACAAGTAGCTCAACATCGAAGAAGCTCCTATCCTTCTCACTTTTAGCCCACTCAAGGGTCAATTTATGGCCTTCTTAAGTTAGCTCACCAACAGGGGTAATCTTGGTGGGGTTCTGGTTATAAAGCGCCAAAAATGGAAACGGTATAACCTAAGACTCTGGAGCTCTGTTCATATTGGTTTCGGCCAGCTGCCTGTACATGTTGCATCTCTCTTGGAGCTATTTGATCTTCTGCTTTTTGCGCAGAAGTTAAGTTTTTTTGCTCTGGATTTCTAGGGACAGTCCGGAGGCTTTAGTTTATTCGAAACTGATCTAATTCCCACGATCTCCGACTATCTTACGACCCTCTTTCCTCAAAACCCCCAGAGCAATCAGGACATTGAGCGCATCATAAACCCTCCTCTTTATATTCTGCTCATCTTTACCCTGCATAGACAATGAATTACCTCTTGATCAAGTTCTTTTTAGCTGTTAAGCTAATCCACCAGCTTATTGGCAACTTCTTTGTAGGACGCAGACCTCATTTTCAGCACGATTTAGTAAGCACGTTGCGATAACTTCCGCAGACCTTTCTCCTTGGGCCTCGATTTCTTGGGCTAAGCGACAGCGTTTCTTTGATTTTTCATTGAGTCAGCTGTGGCCACGAAGTGACTGTCTACCATTTTGAAACTGCTCCAATCGCCATCCTGCCTGCTTTATCGGACCGGCGTCAGGTAGTTTGGATTATCTTCCTCTGAGTTATTCGAGAATGCAGCCGCTTATTTCTAATTCAGCTGCTTGTTGGAAAAGAGGAGAGAAAGGTCGAAATTCTAGAAAGAAGGAGTGAATTTCAGGCAAGGGTTGGTTGAATTCTGCTTCAAAGGCATAGTTAGTGCAAGAGGCCTCGATTGGTGCTTGGGAGCCAGGAATATTTTGGGCTCAACCGCCATTTTTTCCTCCTAGTGCATATCTCTATCCTCTTGAGCGGAAATCTGTGGATGGAAGTTGTTGAGCAACGCAGGGATAATAATCTTGCTTTAGCCACCAATTTTGCTTGTCATCTTTATAACGTCAATATAATCAGCTCATAAAAATTAGCGGAAAAGCTATGATACTTTCGGTAGCCAACACCTCAACCATCTACAATTGGCCCTCGATGTGTTCTGGATTTGCTTTGGGGAGCGCAGGGCTCGGCATATTTCGGGTTTCCTGACCCGAAAAGCTCTCATAAATGTTTTGGCTCAATTTATTCCCAATTTTTCTTACCGTATCCCTGATCAAAAATAATGCCGTTGGCAGCTAACAAAAACCCAAAAGCCCGCAAAAAGGCGGCATAAATAAACCCTGGCATTCTAAGCCAAAGCCTTGGTTATTTTCAAAACCAGTCCTAAATAAATTATCATAGAAAGATTCATCGATTATGGCCAACGTGTTCATCCAGATCGACAAACCCTTCTACATCGCAGGAGACACAGTAAACGGCTGTGTCTTCCTCAACCTCTATCAAAACGTCAACGCCAATGAGATCATGATCAAGTTCAAGGGCTGGGAATCCGTCAGATGGTTCGAGGAGAGGATCATCCCAGAACAGGAGAGAGCCTCCATTGCTCCCCACCTCATCTACCAAAACGTACCTCACTCTAATCCAGAAACTGAGGCTGAGGATGGACAGTTCTGACTCCGAGGACCACCCCGGCGAGGACGAGGGTGCCAAGTACAAGTACGTTATGGACGGAGTCCTACTCAAATAAATAATCCGCTACACAGGCCAAAGGCAGATAGCCCGTTTCGATCAAGTACTCTATAATTTTGGAGGGAACTTCATCCCAGCCGGCCAGTACTCTTTCCCCTTTTCATTCAAAACCGGAGAAAACTACCCCGCCTCGTTTATTGTACCTCAGAGCTCATTCAGGACAAATCTGTGCAGAACAACCGAAGAGGCAGAATCAAATACTAGATGCAGGCATTCGCGCGAGGTTTCGACGATAGGCTGATCCTGCTCCGCACCAAGCAGGAGATCATCCTCAGGGAGATGGCTCCGATCAAGAACGACCAGCAGCAGATGTAAGCCCACGTCAAATCCTGCTGCTGCATCGACCAAGGCATCACCCGCATCCAGTGTTTCTTTGAGAAGAATGGTTACACTCCAGGCTAAGAAGCCAGAATCTACTGCAAACTTGACAACACCCTCGGCAAGAGTGAAGTCGTCAGTGTGGATGTAACTCTGGTTAACGAAATTACCTACACTAGCTCCTAAGGCTTCAAGAAGACATTCTCATCGAACATCTTCAAACGCAGCTTTTCGGGGCTTGGGCCAGGGCAGCAGGGGGAGAGGTAGAATGTGGTTAAAGTTATCAGCACCCTAGCGGGAACCGGTCCGGAGGAGATCAAGCCTACCTCTAGGGGAAACAGACTGCATTCTGTCTACTTTTTGGTTGTTTAGGCCAGTTTGGCTGCAATGTGTACCTGCTGCTCGGATTTGCCTGTAGTCAGGCAGCCCATACTCATCTACCCTTTCATTCCAATAGACTACAACTTCAAGGCGCCTCTCAACTGGAACCCAAAAATCATGCCAAATGTCAATTTCCAAGTGGGCCTCTCAGCCCTCGGCATACAACCCAAGGTAAGCATGAACATAAACATGGGCCCACCAAACCCCCCCAACATGAACATCAACCTAAATGGTCCATCAATGAGCAGCCACAGTAACCCTATGGGACTGTCGATTAAAGTTCCACCCCCTCAAGTGGAAATGTCGGTGAGAAGTCCACCCACCACGATGCACATGCATGGCAATTTGGGAGGCATGCAGGTTAATCAGAATTTTAGTGGGGGCGTGGGCATTTCAGGTAGTGTTAGCTCTCCGAATAGCAGTCTAGGCGGGGGAATCGGCGTGGGGGTCAACTTGAGACCATTTTGATTGTGCTATCCATATATTCATCACTATTATCTTTGCGACCAACTGCCCATCAAACATCGAGACAGTCATCCGTAGTGTAGGTAGTGGAGGGCAGTTCAGAACTAATCGATTCAGAGATAGAAGTGCAATAATCGAGGTATGGCAGTTATGGGATATATCTAACGTTATTCCATAGTTAGTAGACCTTGAGCTATTCCTCATGGAATCCGCACGATGTTTTGTAGGAAGCTTAGCCTCCCTCTGTTTCAAGGATGTGCTCCGTCCAGCTTCAAAACCATTTTATATTGCGGTGATTGCAAATAACCATCGTTAACTAATTTTCAAACAGTTAAAAATAACACAATGATTTTATATTAGTCTATGAAGAAGCTTAGGCTTCCAAAATGAACAAAAACAGCAAACTCTAACTGATGTAAGTCAAATTAATTCAGTGAATTGAATGGAGAAGATTGGCAATCATAGTTTCAAATTATACTGAGAGATTGTAAACATAATGTGCCTCAATCCCAGTCATATAGACAATAATAGGAGATAGTTGTTGAAACACTGTATTAAAAACTATAGACTGTACTATACACAATAACTGCCACCATTTCGTCACCCATTAATAGCTAGATAATAATTTACAATCAATATGTGTATCATAATTGAATGATACTTTTTGGTTTGCAAAATGCTGGATTTATTGTGCTTAGCATCATCTAATGTAGCCCATTCAACATCTTAATTCTCTAGCTCTAGATTTGATACTTAATAGAGTAAGTTTTTGCCTATTAGTAGCATTCAAATAGGATACATCACAGCTTCAATCGACGAAATGACAATTCGCCACCTTACTTCTGGAGACCAGAATATCAAGATCAGGCGAGAATTAAAAAGATTACCCTATAAATTTTATGCTATTAAACATCAGAAGATTTACAAACAAATCCCGAAAATGATCACCCTCTCCCATTCTGCTGCATCATCCGAATGAAAGACTAATACTCGCTCAGCCGATCCCTCTTCTTCCCCACCAAACTCTCAACCTGCAGCGAAGACTTGTTCGACTCGAGCTTGCTCGTGTTTATCTTGCTCCCGCTGTTCTACTTCGAATACTGTCTGTCTCTCCGCATTATGCGCTACCTCAGGGATTAGTTCTATTCTTTCAATCGCTTGAATTCGCCTTTGAACTTTTTTAGCTCTTACATGAACTACAGACGATTGTGCTCGTCCCGTTTCAAGTATTCGGAGAGGTCGCACTCCTCCTGGGTCTCCAGCTCGTGGGTTTTCAAGAAGCCTATCGTCCGCTGCCTCAAATCCTAGTTCTAAGCCTTCAAGCGGTCTATCCCTGGATAGTTGGCCTTAAACTTGCCCGATCTCTGGCTCTCAATCTCATGAATCATCTTCTTCAACTCATTGATTTTATCTTCCATGGCCTTGAGTTGTTCCAAAGAGGGAGCAGCCTCAGCAAGTTCCTCCTTGAGCTGTTCGTACTGACTCTTCTCCGCGGCCAGCGCCAACTCCAAAGTGGAATCCTTCTTAGACTAGATCTACTCTATCTGTTTGAAGAGCTCCGCATTTTCCTCTTCCAGATCATTGCACTGACTAATGTTGAGGGGCTGGCTGTAGCCATGGTATCTCATCTTTTCCTCAACATCCGGGTTTTAGATCTGGATCTGCTTGATTGATTCCAGCTGAGCCACGATGTTATCCTTCAGTTCTTCGATTTCTCGGATTAGTCCGATTACCTATGAGAAAATCTTTTACTCCGTGTCGGCTAACATCGGGCGCTTGTTTTTGATGTACGTTAGGGAGGGGGCTTTGCCATAAAATGGGCTGCTTTTGCCTTGGAGGTAGCTCTAGAGTGCGAAATTGAAGTCGCTGCCTGGCTAACGGAAACCGTAACGGTTGAAATTGGGACTATTCAAGCGTGGTGACAAAGACTAAGGCAAAACTGCCTCAATGGGTTTGGTTAGAATTTTTTTGGGCGAAGCTATACTCTTAGGGCTCAGTGGCTGCATCAATAATTTATATACAATCTATAATTTAAATTATATGGCGTCGATAAACTAACTCAAAGAGGTGCCCAAATGAACCCTCCAAAAGAGAGGATTGCTCTCCCAAATCGGGGCTAGAATATGTTAGAAATATTCAGCACTCTAAATGACTCTTCGACCTGGCCTTTTGAATAAAAATCTTATCATTATTGAAATCCTCAGAGTCTATTTTACTTTTAAGGGATAGCAACACGCCCTGGCTATGTTTTGTCAGAGGGCGGGCTGCCATCAACCTTCATGTTACTAAAAGACTACATAAAAAACCATCTGAATATCATAGACCGAAAAAGCCAAGAGCTTTCTCTGTTTATGCGCTGACCCTCGCCAATAAGTCCATCTAATCGCCATAATAATGAGTTTACCCCATGCTTTAGCTTAGTGCCACCCTTACCTTATTTAGTAAGCTTACCTTTCTTTGCGAAGTCTAAAATTAATGTAGCTAATAATAACAAATAAATAGTTTCAAGCAGCTATTGCGTATTGCGTATTGCTTGTTTGCAGGTTAAATACTCAGTAAAGTGCTACACTATCATCGCAGTATGCTCCTACGCAGACTCTCGTCTTGAGACTGCTCAAAAACCTCTGACCCGTTCTTAAGATCCTCCAGCTAAAACGATCTGCGGCAGACCGGACAACTCAGATGGTTTCTGCACCAAGAATCCAGACACTCCTGATGGAACAGATGCGCACACACCGTTTTGCGCAAGAGCGTCTCTCCCAGTTCCAGCAGACATATGGAACAGAGCTCCCCAGCCAAACGTCCCCTCTCGCTCTAGAGTTTGAACATGGGCATGAATACTTCAAGGTGCGCGATGTCCTTCTCCCGGTTCGACCTGGTAGAGTAAGTGTGTCTTCGTCTGCACTTGTAAATCACGTAGATGACTGCAATGAGAAGGACGATCGCGAAGCAACTGCCCAGCACGAATATTATTTTGAACATCAGGCCCCAGAAGTCCAGTTCGGTTATTTGGAGGGACAGAGTCACCTTTTGGGTGCCCGGGGTCACTCGCTTTAGGCCCAGGATGAAGCCCTAGGTTTCACCGTTTATCTTTGTGCCAAATAGCATAAAGAAAGTGTTGAAAGCAACGCAGGTTGTGTTCATTTTGAGTAATTTTCCACCCATGTCAGCGTTCTGCTTGGAAAACACGTCAATCGTCCCATTATCGTCCCATATATCGACATAAAAATCGGCATTGCTACTTTGATCTTTGAGGCATAGTTAGAATGCAAGTAAGGTATAGACTGAAGTACTGCCTATTATTTCGAAAAAAGAGTAGTTTTGGTTGTCTACTGTTGTCTATATTATGCCTCCATTCTCCATCCTAGAAGCCTGCTGCGTACAACCCCCGATATACCCCACATCACAATCACAAAAACCATTCCTCAGACAATGCGAATTTGCAGGACAGCCCTCCTACCTAAAATCCAAGTCTACGGTCTCCCCAAAGTTGGCAGGAGTGCATCTGACGTTGATTTGGGTTGTGAGACCCACGAAGATGCACAATACTATTATTTTCATCACGATTCAAATATTATAGATTCTGGCTATTACAAAATACTTGTTTTCGGCTACAGTCTCTCAGGGCCGTTAAACGTCTATTTTCGCATCAATCGGACACTGAAAGTAGCCAATCGAGAAAGGAGAGGCAATCAAACATATTCAAAACTAGTACTCATATCATTTTTAGAGATATAGTCCCTCGACTAGCTATTCCACAAAAGTGAACCCATTATACTTCGACAATTTAAAGGTCTACTCATTCCGAATCCGCACATCCTCACACCCTTTGAGAGACAACAGGTACTCCTAAAGTGCACGCAGCTCCAGATCTGCCTTATCCTCAAAGAAGGGAATGATGGGGATACCGTTGCTAAATTGGAAGGCGTAGGAGTAGGCTGCGTTGTCGACTAGGACCACCTTGGCCAGGTCTCTGCCCAGCAGTCTCAGATCTTTCACGTAGTAGCCCTACTCGATGTAATCGCAGTGGCGGCGGAAGAGACGGTACTGGATTAGTTCCTTGCGGGGGTCAAGGTAGTCAATTACTGCGTTGGCATAGGCCTAGTGGCTGGCCGTAAAGACCATAAGTTCGAAATCTTTGGCGAGTTCGGCGAGCACCTATTTGGCATAAGGTCTGATGTTGACCGGCGCCAGCATCTCATAGTTGCCAGGAAAGGTGACAGGTATCTCTACCTAGTGGGGTTCTGAGAGCTCCTCGAAACAATGCACCAAAGTCTCATCCAGGTCAAACACAATCGTGATTTTGTCTAGCTAACTCACACATTACCTTTGTAGCAGGCTTTTTGAGGGAGGCTGATGGGCTTGTCAGCTGCGAATTCGGTGGTGTTGTTGTACTTGATGAGGAGCTATAGAAAGTAGATGGAGTTGAAAAGATGGTCGCGGATGAGTGACTATTTGTTCAGATAGCCTTTTAGCACCTCTCCCACGTAGTATTTGCTGGAGTTGCGGACTGCAAAGGACTTGGAAGGAGTAAGTTTGCCTTTTTTGGATTACTAGACGCGAGTCACTAATTGTCGGATCAGTATCGCATTTTCTTCGGTTTGCGGCATAACCTTTCTTGCCGTCTTTGGTGTTTTTTCAACCTCAACAGATTCCGTATTTCTGCTACTTTAGGTATCCTGCTCTTTGACTCCCCTCTTCATGGGAGAATTGTGGGCAGGCCTACGCATCTTTTGGAAGAGCAGCCTACGTCTGCCTCCAGTGCGATTGTATTGCTGTATGCGTTCAGAACTCTGATGCGTTTTGATGATTTCGATGGCTATCTGCGTTTCGTTTTTGGGGAGGTACTGAGATTTCTTTTGAGAGATAAAGCGGTTGAACTCAGGCTTGGTGGCTAGCTCTACAAAATGATCCTGCAGAGAGGTGTAGATTTGGTCCCGATTGACGATGTAGTTCTGCCTCAGCCGCAGATCCTTCTCAGACCGCATTCGTTTGAACTCCTGATCGTTATCTCTCCTAAAAAGAGGAGGTTTGTCTGCATGGGAAGCGTGGTACTTGATATTTTGGACTATCGCACTGAATTGGTGGGCCTTTTCGCTTCAATCATGGCTCCGAGGGTGGGTAGATTATAATGAAGGTTTATAACGCTGCTGATAATTTAACAAGATAATATGGGACCTAGGTGATAGCCACAATCGCTGGAGGAAGGTGGGAGAGTGAAGTAGCAATAGCATGCTGCTGAAGATTGGTAAACAAATACAACTTGCAATTTGCAAAATATTGTTATAATAACTATTACATAAAGAGTGTCCGGAATGCTCAATCTCACGAGCTCTCAACCCTCAATGCTGAACCCTTCAAATATTCTTTTTGATTTTCATGTACTCTATAGTAATTATCATTTATTCTTACACGAACCTTGCAAACAATCAATTTTTCATTAGCCTCTGCAAAACAGGCACCAGATCAATATCCAAAATCTAACATATCCTTTTGCAATAGCCAATGTTCTCTGATAAGTGAAATGCATCTTTCTCCATATTAGTGCGACTAAAAAAACTCGCACTTTCACGTGCAAACAACCCCTTTAGCTCACCTTACACCAACTCATTCATCTACTTGACGTTGAATATGATTACTGTAGTCTCCAGGTTCTATAGCTTCTACTTTAGCAGCTACTTCTTCTTGAAGATTTTCAACCCATAGTTTGTTTCGAGAAAGACCTGCATTTCTTTGTTCTGCTTTTTATTCAAACTGAAATTAGGAACCACGTTGAGCAAGGGAAGTTTGTTTTGGGTCACCCACACTATTAATGCATCTTGCCCGCCATCGAAAACGAGTAGTTCTCCCCAGAAGTCTTTTTATATTCTGCAGGATTCGCTCAGCTCCTCCAAAGTTATTTTACTTCCTCTTTCCTCAAGCATTCTAAAATAGCCGCCTTCTCTGAAATCCGAAAATTCGTCCTCTGTGAAGCCATGTTATAGTTCTCGCAAAATGTCGCCCAACATATTGTCTTCGAAACAGCTCACAACTAAATGGAGATGGCCCATGAATAGTTCGCAAACTGAAAAATATGCCTCTAAATGTTAGGTGAGCTCCTAAAACTATGGCAAGGCAGTTCTAAAAAGTATGGCTTTTGCGTTTTTTTTCTTGATTTCTCCCACCTTTTCTAAAATGTTGTTAATTTGTCCATCTTCCTGGAATATAAGGCAAGTATCACAAACTTTGAGCAACTCCTTTGCTAAAGGCAGCTTCAAAGGATGGTCAAAGCAAACCATCACAAACTGTTTGTTCCTTTTCTCTTTACTTTTACTACAAAACACAACCTGCTCAGCATTCGAAAGTTTGTAATGCTGCATCAGCTGCTAAATGTGACTATTCGACAACTTCACTATTATTTTGATGCGGAGATAGTGCTCAATCAAATTTTTGGCCGGCTGTCTGGCATACTCCTTTATTATCGTTTCTACTACCCTCAGCAACTCCAAATCCATCGCTTATTATAGTCAAATTATAATATCTATTTGCATTGTATCAGGTAAAGGCTTTTAGTCCTGTCAAATGACTGCCTGCCAGTAAAGTATTGATGTCGTATGTGCCCTCGTATGTGTAGACTACTTAGATATCGAGCAATGCCTTCATTAGTCGTGCGTCGGTTTAGTCTCCCATTAGCTATCTCGCGGATATCACTATCTGCCGGGCGGTTGAGGTAGTGTAGGCTTTGAACATGCCAACAACTGAGGTTTATAGTTCTCCTTTTTAGAATAGCTCGCTGAGACGCCAAGCGGCAAATAGCATTGCTTGAACCTAGGCCATTATTATGGCTATCTTTTGTTGGGCAATCTCACTATTTCGATGGTTTTTAGCAAATTTGAGAGCTTGTTGGTAGACTCCAATTGAGGCTCCAACTGTGTTCCAAACAACGATAATTCGGCTATATTTAAGGGTTGACTAAATTGCAGCTTTATAGCTCGTAGCTCCAGGCAAAAGTTGACTCTTTTATACTTTGACATTATCGAACTCAATTTGGCAGTTTTGGATCATCCTAAAACTATACTTATTCTCTATCTTTGCCCGAGAGATTCCCTTGGCGTTTCCTTAGATCAAAGCTCCAACAACTCTCTTCTCTCCCTCCAGATTGCCATAAACAATCAAAAGATCTTTATCTCCATTGCCGATCCATCTCTTGTTGCCATTCAGGGTCAAACTATCTCCATTTTTGCTGAAAGTAGTGCCTATTCTGGTAGAGTTTGATCCCACCTATCTCTCAGTCAGAGCCCAACCGCAAATCTTACGTAACTCGATCATATCTTAGACATATTTTGTACGTTGTTATGGAGAACCCAATTGGCAGACGTTTTTGGTTGATAGGGAGAGTTGGAGGAAAATGAAAGTTGAAATACCGAGATCGTGGGCTGCGAAGGTTGCGATTATGAGTCCTTGTACGACTAATGGCGTCTCAACCCCGTAAGGAGGTGGAACCAGGTATTGTCCAATTTTAAGTTTCTGTAGCTCAGGCATCAAGTATTCAGGAAATAAACTCCTTTCATAATGCTGCAAAAACTTCTCAGTATTGAGATGCTCCTTACAAAAAGTCTCTATCCTCTCCAAAATGACCTGAGTAGCCTACAACCTACCTGATGCTCAGCCTTGATCAGCGAATAGAGCCCAAAATATTTCAAAGGGTCTGTTATAACCTATCCAGCGATTTTGTGCAATCTCTCCATAGTTTATAATATTGACGTAAGACGTAACTTGTATTATATTGATAAAAATTTCTTCCATATGAAAGAAAACAGCTAAATCAACCGGGTCAACTACGCCAACAACAAGCACCACATTCAGGTGCTCAGGTAGAACATTGATTCTCAGCTGATCAGCCAGATCTAGACTTCGCAGCACCCTTCACTCAAGTACCAATGTGCCTTCAAAAATGTTTATATGGACTAGTTGGAAAAGACTGTCTTGTATCAGCAGCAGAAGAAACTTGGGCAGACCCTATCACAAGTGCAAAGTGCCGGCAACCTTGCCTCCACTCCTTACTCATCCCCCAAAAGCATTGGGGGATCAGCCTATCCCTAGCGCCCTGCTTTTACTGATTACGATGAGTAGCGCAGGAAAAAGTTTGAGAATCTTATCAACAGAGGAGGCTATGGAGAAGGAGGCCTGATGTTCAAAGCCCAAGACCAATACCAAATGAAAAAACTTGAGCAGTAGCAAATGACCAAGACCTTCCTCAAGCAGCAGCTGTGGATGAAAGACCAGAAGAAACAAAAATAGAACGAATAGCACCAACTGGTCGCAGAGGAGGTCAGGTACAATACTATGAAGCACATGGAGCAAGAGCAGGAAAGGATCATCCGCGCGAAAGAAGAACGCTAGAATGAGAGAAAGAACATTCAGAGCATGATTGAGGAAGAGAGGGCTCGGAAGGAAAGAAGGAGCCTGGTGAAGGTAGGGGAGCAAAGCAGACACAACCCCATCACCAATCCGATTGAATACCACATCGACAATCCCTACATCCTCCAAAAAATACAGAGAAAAATGTACAGCTGAAAGAGCCTACTGATTATCCAGATTTATACTTCAACTATTTCGCAATTGTTAACCCATATATAGTAAACTTCCTACTCAAGTATTTGATCATCCTTGAAACAACACAACCGTTTCATGGGTATCTCCTGCATAATTGTTTACACACTGATGTCATAACCACTTTGACTAATGTACCACAAGAGGATAAGGTAAAATAACTAAGCTATAAAGCGCAGTAAAAGATTAATTTGAAAGATCTTTATAATTCAAAGCAATCAAGCAAATCAATCGGTCATTATGTAATAAGATATCCCTCCCCCAGCCTAAAAAAACCCAACTGGAGCGACCTACCGCTCAATGAAAGACTTCACCGAGCGCACTCGTAAACTCCTCAAAGAAGAGGAGCAGTTCGAAATCAATCTCTTCAACGAAATAACACATAACAAGACCATCGCAGAAATCGAAGCCTCAGGATTCGGGCTGTCAAATATGGTCATTGCCTCAACCAAGAGAGGCTTCTACGGCAAAACGGTACTCTCACTGACTAAATTCTATCATTCCTAAAAGAGTCCATTGCTGCTGCCTTAGTAATGCAAAATACAAGTGGGCGACGATGTGGCTCTCTTCAAAAATAATACGATAATCGCCGACGGGGTTGTGAGCAAAAGAATGGGCCCTAAATTGCAAATCACCACGAGGAAGGAGCTCGAAGACGACAATGACCTTTAGTCAGTAGTATGCAATGTTATCCTGAAGTGGAATGAGGTCACTTTCCGCAGATACTACAAAGCTCTGGACTAAATCTAGCAATCTTAAAGCAACCTGATACCCATCCTCTTTGTGCCAGCCTCCATTCCTGTACAACTAGCATCTTTTCGTGATTAGTACGCCAACCCCAAGCTGAATCATTAGCAGTGTTAGGCAGTGTACAGATGCATGAATTAGAAGGTTTTTCTACTGCATGGGCCACCAGGCACAGGCAAAACAACCACAGTCTGCTAGTTGATAGTCGAAGCAGTCAAAAAAGGAAAGAAGGTGTTGGCATGTGGCCCTTCCAACATCTCCGTTGACAACATAGTCTAAGGCCTCTCGAAAAGAGTCAACTGCCTCAGAATAGGCAATCCTGCGAGGATAATCGAAAACGTGATTGAAAGATGCCTCGATTATCAAATAGCCAACAATTCGAATGCTTGGAAAAACGAGGTAAAGAAACTGCAGGCAGCTAAAAAGAGACTAAGTAAGGGTGGAACTCGGTAGGAAAGAAAGGCGATATACAATGAGATTAAGCAGCTCAGAGATGAGATATACAAAATGCAGGAGCTAGTCATCCAATAGCTTTTAGATGACGCTGAAGTCATCTGCTGTACGAATGTTGGAGCGGCCGATAGAGTCTTTAGATTGTATCTACCCAAAAGAGTCTTCGATTTGGTCGTCATCGATGAATGTGGCCAAGCTTTGTAGATCAGCTGTTGGATCCCTCTGCTCAAAGGAAGAAGAGCCGTGCTGGCAGGCGATCACAAGCAGCTGCCTCCCACCATCCAAGGAAACGAAAGTTCCCTCCTAGGCTACACACTCTTTACAAGGGCGATGGAGTAACTTGTGCATATCCCATCAACCATGCTTAGAGTGCAGTACAGAATGAACAACGCCATTATGGGGTGGTCTAATAGCGAATTTTACCAAGGCAGACTTTTGGCGCACAGTTCTGTGTAAAAGCATACGCTTAGGGAGATCTGTAATGGCGTGAAGCCTGAGGAGGAGACTTTGCTGTTTATTGATACTGCTGGGTGTGGGATGGGGGAGGAGGGGAATAGGGATGAGAGTAAAATGAACGTCGGGTAGGCCGATTTGGCGATATCTATATACAGGAAGCTGATTGGCTATTAGGTTGATTCAAAGTACATCGCGATACTCACTCCTTATTCTAAGCAAGTTGCGCTGATTAAGACACTAATCAGCTAAAAAGGACTGCGGCCTGTCGACGTGTCGACAGTGGATGGTATCCAAGGTCGTGAAAAAGAGTGCATTATCATATCGATGGTGAGAAGCAACTCGAAAAGATAAATTGGGTTTCTAAGGGATTGGAGGAGGATGAATGTGGCAGTTACCAGAGCTCGGCGCATGCTCATCTTGATTGGAAACATATAGTGTGTGACTGTCGACAAACACATCAAGGCACTTGTCGAATGGGTTGAAACCCATGGTCATATCTCGAGTGCATAGGATTTCAGAGGAGAGGAGTAAGTGAGATTCGGGGTTGGAGCCAGTGACAAAATCTAGCTCTTCGATAAAAAGGAACAAGCCAAGGAACAATAAAAGTCAGAGGAGCAAAAGAAGAAGAAAAAAAGGAAAGACAAGAAATAGAAAAACGATGAGCAAATCTAAGGCCAAAATGGGAAAGAACACAACTAGATGTAGTAAGTCCAAGTCCGAGACCACTTTTCTAAGGTTTTCCAGCAGATGGGTAAGGAGATAACCATCAACAATGCCACTGCTTTTGAGAGGAAGATGATACATGAAGCAGCGTAGAGTCTTGGCCTTTGCCATTAGACAGCAGCTGATAAAAAGTATATTAAGGTTTGGAAAAAGATGACCAATAGTTAAGTTGCAGAAAGATACGCAGAGTTATAAAGGATGAAAATGTAGTAAGATATAGAAGAACAAAAGAAGCTCGAAAAGAAAAAAGCTAAAATGGAGACCCGCAATAAGAATAAAGAGGCTCGACCCGTGCACACGGGAGACTCGAAAAAGAACCACATGCAAATGCTGGCTGATGAGCAGTCTTCTTAATAGGAGTAAAAGATAGAAGCCATATAAAAGGTCTAACAAACTGAGTAGAAAGTGGAAGGTGTAGAAGAACTAAAGCCCAAGAAAAAGAAGAAGAAAAACAAAGGAAAAAAAGAGTAGTAGCCCTAGAAGATAGAAGAAGAGTAAGATATCGATCAAATAATGAAATAATTCAACACAGACCGACCCAAATAAAACTAGTGCTTCAAATGCAAAAGAATGCTCACCTCTGTCACAGCTTGCGAGTGTAAATACTGTAGAGTCAACTACTGTAGGATGCATGTTTTGGCTGAAGAGCACGGCTGTGGGGAAGCTGCCAAGATAGACGCTCGGAGAAGCAAGCCTAGTGACAAGTTGGTCGAATAGGCTGCAATGAAATTGAAGCAGAAGATTAAGGAGCAGGAAGAGAGTAGAAAGAGAAAAGGGAAGTAAACCAAAAAATGATAGATTTATACTAAATCAATGTCCAAGCACCCACATTACCTCAATATACAAATATCCTAATATCTGAACATTGTTGCTTGAATAGAAAGCGAACTCCTTTATTTGCACCCTCATCTATCAAACAATAATAAAGATCGCTTTTATAAATTATGCAGCTAGTAGCACACAACACAGCACACGCAATCTTCAGCGACGAAGAATCCACCAAACTAATCGAAATGGGAACATTCAAGGTAATCAGCACACTGGCCATCCCCAGCAAAATAGGCTACCTGCAATACGGAACAGGTATGGCGGCCTTGGTCTCTTAGAGCAAAGTCCGCATCTACGGTACCCACACATCCACCCAGATTTCTTGTACTAACGAGACGTCTACGATTTCGAAAGCTACCTCAAAATCCGCAAAGTCGGCATACTCAAAAACATGCTCATCGTCGTCTCCAGCGAGCGCATCCTCATCCATGATCTTAAGGCCAAAGCCAACAAAACTTACATCCCCATCGAGCAGGGAGAACATGCCTTTTTTAGTCATGACTACTACCACCTCAAAATCGCATACTATACCTAATCGCATCTATTGTCATGCCGGGAACTGTGGGTCAATAAGGTCACTAAAATTGAAGGGGTGAAGTACAGTCTCGCTGCTTTTTCGGCTGATTGCTAAAACATAGCCTTGGTGCTTAAAAATGTGCTGTCGATATATAGCCAAAAAGAGCTGCTGAGGCTCTATGGCTTCAACAGCAATGTGGAACAACTCGTATCCCTTGGTCCATACTTTTTTGTGAAACTGTATGACGGAACGATCATCGGCTGTGGGGTTGACAGACAGATAAACTTCTAGAAAAGCGAATAAATCTAGGTAGATTTGTTGGACAACGAGCTTAAAAGCGTGCTAATGGCCGGAAAGGAAGAACTCTACGAAGTAAGAAAAGGGGTGGTGCGGAAATATCGGCTAGAGCATTCTCAGTAGTGCAACCTAAGTTAGTCCAAAAAAATGAACAGATAAATCGAGCCAAATTGATTGAGTCTTCACTGCTTTTATTTCTAGCCATACTCTTCTTTTTGTTGTGTCGATAGAACCAACCCTTGGATCCTCGCCTATCCTTCAAGCAAACATTCTTAGCTCTCAGCATTTTATAATGAATGAAATATGCTTTCAATATCTTCTCAAAGTTGTCACTTAATAAAGAGATGTGTCTAGTAATAATTCACTTTTAGATAGATTAGTTTTCTCCACTTTTCTCAGCCAAATCTATCTTCGCATCTGCCTTTTTTTTGAGTTTATACTATTTGTCGCTCAGCCCCTTCTGCGCGAGCTAGTCAGCCTTAAAATTATAAGCTCTCCCAATATGCGTAAACGTCACAGTCTCGAACTTCTTGCTCAAAACACTGGCAGCATTGTAGTAATACATAAGCACACTATTATTAACATTAAACTCGCCAGTCATAAACTTGATAGCCATCATACTATCCCCATAGCACTTGAGCAGCCGTATCCCATGGCAGTAGGCATCCGCCAGCATCAGAATCATGGCAGTCATCTCCGCCTGGCTGTTCGTTCTCTGTCCAATGAATTCAGACCGGGCTATCAATGACTGGCTGTCCATGTTATCGATGTGGTAGCCTATTGCCGATTTGCCAGGGTTGCCTGCACTTGCTCCATCGAAAAAACCAGAGTACTGCCTGTTGAGAGGCACCTGGGCAATGGTTGGCTTGAATCTGCCCGACTTGAATATACGGTGTTACTGCAGAATTTAGTTCACTGTTTTTTACCTTTATTATTTTTAACTCTATTCGATGAAGCTCTATGGCTACAAACCAGCAGGTTGCTCAGCTAGGGGTTTGGTATTGGGTTTCAAGGAGAGGTTGGTCTTGAGAGTGGCCAACGGGTCAGCTATCAGCTGGTTTTGGCTCTCCAGCATCTTTTCATTCAAGAAAACTGAGGCCTCTTGTTCCTCGTGAAAACGCTCAATTGCATAGTTCGGGTACTCCAAACATTTCTTTTCGGCGAAGAACTCCCTCTTGTAAAGTTTGGGAGGCCTGCAGGCGTCGCGACTGAAGACTACAAAGAAGCGGAACTTCATAATATATTATAAACTAGGGATGCGGAGAAACAACAAACAGTATAACCACCAGGCCAAGCTGCAGGGCAAATTCGACAGCAGGATGAACAAGTACCTCTCCAAGGAGAACCAAAAGCACAATGATGAGATCATACGCATCAATGAGGAACGCAGGAAGAAGATAGAACGCGAACAGGCTGGGATTGAACCTCCCGTCAAGAATCAGGAGAAGGGTGGGGAGTTTAAAATTCTGGCGGTTGTTGTTCTGTGCATTTTGCTCATCCTGTTCTGTACCTATCGCATTTTGAGCAGCAAAATCGAGCAGGAGACCACTACTAAGGAAGTGCTTTGATTTCGGTATAGATATTTGAGCAGTAAACCTTATCAATAATAGTAAGGCTATCTGCTAAGGCTGGAAATTCTTCTATCATACTTGAAATTCTATGATTGGCAAGAATTAAGATATGTAATGAAGTTCGGTAATCAAACATGATGGATATCGATGGAAGCTATCTGTAGGTTATATTCTATGCTTTCCTTGCCTAGATACCTGTTTAGTAGAGGCGAGAGGAATGATTGAATATTTTTGAAGGCTATTTCTTTTTGACATATTAGCAGTGAAGAGAACGCCGAAGTTGTCCTAAAAATTATTTAATAATATGAAAAAGGTGAGAAAAATCGGAGAAAGAATCATCCAAACTTTAGTCTAAACATAAAATTAGTCGATTAACGAACAAAATACTCAAATTTCAGCAAACTTATATAAACTGAGGGAAGTCCAATTCACACAAGAGTGGCAAAATATGCTACATAACAATCATCAGGGGTGAAAACTAACGACTCAAACCTAGCTAGCCCCGCGAAAGAGCCAATCCCACTTAAAAACTCAAACAGAGGTTCGATCATAAGTAGCATAATAATTTCAACACCAAACGTATTCGATTATATTATCCAGACCTTGATGCTGCAGTAGAAACATAACTTACTGATTACTCAAGGTCAGCATAAAGATAAATAAGATCGGGAGCCAATTTACCTATGATAAGTGATCATCTTATAAGTATAAATGAGTTAAGTAAAAAGATAAAATAAAACAAGAGAGCTTTTGTTTTTTTAGGGGTGCGTATACCAATCTTGAGCTGGAAAGTGGCAGAAGATAGGATTTGGGTTGTTTTACATGCTGAAACTTTCTCAACTATGCAAAAGTCAACTAAGAAGTAGATCTCTCGCAATAAAGATGATACCAAAAGTCAGCTGCCAGCTAATAAGTAGCGAAATGAAGTTATTTAAGGTTTTTGGTGCAGGATAATGACGAACTATTTTGTATATCAATTTCGTTAAGCTATAATTAACAACATATATAATGATTGTGTTTGAAATTCCTCCTTACACTTCCTTGTTATCGCTCTTTTGATATTGAGCTACACTATCTTCTGGTAGTGTTTTTGTAGTCTCCAAACTTATTTTTAAATGAGTTTAACTCTCAAAATTTGTGATAACGGAACCCGTAACATGTCTATAAAGATTATTGCTAAAACTGCAAAATAATATGGAGAGAAGCTCAATATCGCCAACCTAGGTAGCACCCTTGCTTCCAGTCAAATTATTGACTCAACCACAAAAGTTTTACTGATGACATTTCACGCACTGTACTCCCATCTGTAGAATGCTTACCAAAATATCACAAAAATGGGAGCAGACATGGACAATTCAGT
>Ga0316217_10001945_pt1 | contig 25886 bp, 19 predicted proteins | sample 1anoAmetaG_FD_203633 | JGI IMG/M metagenome (GOLD analysis project Ga0316217, IMG submission 203633) | Freshwater microbial communities from Trout Bog Lake, Wisconsin, USA - 1anoA | ecosystem: Environmental > Aquatic > Freshwater > Lake > Hypolimnion/Profundal zone | place: USA: Wisconsin...
AGCCGGTGTAGGTCATCTGGCTGTTCTGCTGGTAGAAGTTGATGAGGGTTTGGCGGGCCTAGCGGGGGAACTGCATGACCTTGAAGTATTATTCGAGGAAGATGTTGGCCACTTGTTTCACGTCCATCTTAATATTATAAGTTGATGCCGCTAAATCACAAATAAACAGGCAAAGCCCACCCTTGCTAATTACCATTCAGATCATCATAAAAATCCACATTCTTACTATCCCTGCTTGTCGGTTGAAACTGTTCCTATTCTACTAAATCAAGTCTGGGTTGTTTCTATTGCAAATAACACAACAGCCATTCAACTTGGGCGTTGTCTTCCACTGTTTGCTCCTATCATATTCATTTATGTTCTCAAACTTAAATCAAAAATAACCATTGAATGCTTTGGGCCATTTGGATTAGTTGGGGAAGTAAAGACGCATAATCATGCACAATATCATTTTTGGCGAAGGTTGGGGCCCAGCTCGATTGTGCCCGTAATCACATTGTATTTCTTGAGCAGCACATTCTTGAGGTACTAATCCCAATCCAGGTGCTGCACATCTGCAGTGGTGACAAAGTAGACCAGCAGCTAGTTGCAGTTACTGAGATCTGCGACATTCATGAGTTTGCTAGGTTAAGTTAGAGGTACCCGCCGTATTTCTCGAGATAGCTGTTCATGATTAGGATGATTTCTGGCTTGATCTGCTCCAGTTCCTGCTTGCTTTTGTACTTGACCCTGAACATTTTGAAGTTGTAGTTGAGTCTGTTGCTGCCCAAATATATTTTTTTCATATTATTATACTAAACTACTCACGAACAGCACACAACCCACCACAGTCCAGACCTAATTGTCCGTTGAATCCTATCGAAATCACTCGGCTATTAATCTTTTTTCTTACAGGAGCTATAACTAGTGAATCCTGAAGAAATGGTGTTATTTATTTGTGTAGCTTGATAAGGAAGCCAAATCATTGAGCTTTTGGTGCTTTTTGCTTCCAAAAAAGAAGAGTTTTATTTTTGTTTCTAACTCTTCCAAGTTAAATTTATAAATTCAAGTAGTAATCTTCATGCTTATGTAAAATGAGGCTAAAGCGCCAAACCAAAAGAAGAAAGCTCATTTGGCCTAAAAGCAAGTGCTTTTAGCTCAATTTTTCTTTTGACTGTTATTTAATTAGTCTTCATTCCTTTTTTCAAAGTACGATTTGACTGTTTTTTTAATGCTTTGTTTTGATATAAGGCTCAAGTGCAAGTGAGCACAAATATCTTCTCCGTAAATACGTTGAGAACACCTTCTTTATTTCATCGATTGGACCTCATTCTTACTAGGTTTGCTAAGGCATTTTCAAGCTTTCTTTTGACGGAATAATCACAGTTTTCTTCCTTTAAAAACATCTGGTTAATTCTATATTGCTTAATTTGATATTAGATTTCCTACATCAACCAAAGCTGAATTGACGTTAGGCGAAAAAACGGCTTAAAATATTTTGATCAAAAAATTTGCACATTTTCTTCTTTTCTTCAGCGTAGCTTATTTCGCATGATCAGAGCAAAGTAAGAGACGATTTGGTGGGAACTCAATTAAATCTTCCTTCGGTTAATAAGTAATTTTCTAAATTCTTTTAAAGTAATTATTCCAAAGCATAGAATACTATGAGCGATTATTATCCAGATCACTTGGAACTCACCCCCTCCCCTGAGAAAACTATGTAGTTTTCAACCGTCTCAACCAACTTTACTTCCATGGAGAAAACTATCAGCCACCTTGAGGCTTTTCAAGATGCATAGTCTCTCACAACCATCGAATTAAGCAAAAGAGAGAATTTGAAGAATAATGGCACCACTTTTGGCACACAAAGGCATGAAAATGTTAAAAGACTCACTAAAAGACCCATCTATTAGCAAAAATTAAAAAATGTGCAAAAAAAAGGAAAATTTCGTTAGAAAGATTAATTATAGCTAAAAATAAAAAACCAATAACCTAAATACCAAGCACAACTCCATAAAAAAGGGTTGTCTACTCAGTAACTTTAGATGAGGTGCCTTGAACTTGATGAATAGTTGAAGAAGTTGAAATTGAAGCAGCGTCGAACTACAATCAAAACTAGTCGAGCTAAAAACAACAACAATTAATATTTGACCAAAGCTTTGCTAACACTCTAAGATTTCGGTAAAAAGATTACTACTGAAATGAATTCACGTTCTTAGATACAGAACTACAATGCTACTCAATCCTGTGTAACAACTTCTATAACCCTCAAATCGCCAGACCTCCGAAATTCGATGTAAGAAAAAGCATAAAAAAATAACCATTTCTTCGCCAAACTTAAAAGGAAGCTAAATGAAGAGATAACCAAGATTAATTAAAAAAATGGAGAAAGCATAGCAAGAGAAATTAGTCCTGGATGTGAGATCAAAAGGGCTAACTTGAGTAATTCAACAAATGCTTTTCGAACCCCTCTAACTCATCGCAGCAAAGCAAAAACATCATTATCAAGATCTGGGGTTTGTACGACTACAAGGAACTCAGTCTAAAGAAAGAGGCATCAAAGTGCAAGATAAAGGGTTTTGTAGTCAAAGTAACTCAAGTATGCAATACAAAAGATATAGTAGCAAGATAATCTTGAGCTAAGAGGCAAGAAAAAGGAATTCAAAAAACATAAAAAATTGTCCAGGACAACATCTAATGTTAGGTACTCTGAGCCTTAAGTTAATAAGACTTTCAGGCATGTAAGTCCTATGTACAAGCAAAGGCATTACTCTGCCACTAAAGGGGAAATGCATCACTAAAAAATGAAGGAAAAAGTGCTAAATATTCTAGTTGAATGCGATAGTGAGTCCATGAAAAAGTAAACAATTGAATAAGGCATCAATATCTTTGAGTCATATAGCAAGCAAATTACAAAAAAACTAGCAAAGAAAGTTCAGTTCCTCAGCGACATACAAAAAACTCAACTATTTGATGAAAATGAAGCAGATGAAGAATATCATTGAGCTCACCCAAAGAAAACAGAAGATTAGCTAATCTTTGAATTTATTAATGATGGTTTTTGACAACTATTCACATGACTGTAATAGTGATAAGGTTTAAAACTCCTGCCACAAGTTTCACACTCAAGCTCACAGACAACATTTAGCGACTTTTTTTTGTCGTTTTCATTGATTCGGCTTTTATTACTCCGAACAGACAACTTGCTTTGATTCATTTAGCTCAGTTTTTTCTCGTCTACCTTGATATGATTATTTGGCTCCTTATTAGTATACGATTGATTTTGGCAGTTAAAATGTTGGCTATTGGCTTTTCCATGCAGTGCTTCATAGTATCCTTTAAATCTGTGGAGAGTATTCTAATGGTTGCTTATTCTTTAGTCTAGAAACTAAAGTCTTTTACAGTAGTAATCTTCAATCTAAGATCCGACATTATTGCCTTCCTTGAGTCTTGCTTCCAAGCTGGCTATTTACAGCTGCAACTATTGAGACTCATTTTTGTGGTTGACTTCTTCTTCGAGGAGGACTGAGACTCTAGCCTCCATCTAGTATATTTCTTGCTCCAAAGTGAGAATTTAAAGGTTTGAATCGTTCATAACGATATATATTGATATAACAACAACAAGATGTTTATGGTAAATTCCTCGAAATAGGGCACCAGCTTTTGGGCAAGAAATAAACCCTTTCTGGACGGAGTCATCAAAGCAGGCGCATTTGTAGTCATCCTCAAGGCAGCCAAGTACCTACTTGACAAGTATGAGAAATGATTGGTGATATTGTGCTTACTATTTCTATGATTTTAGCAGAATTTGGAACAACATCAAACATCGACAATAAAAGTGTATTTTGTTAGCTAACTTTTCACTGTTAGTTGACAAGATAGCCTTACGTATGCTTACATGTTGTTTTCGTTTAAAACCTTATCCTAGTTCTCCTTAATCGGTTGCTATTTTAGTAAACTTTCGAAGTCCTTTTAGCTCAGAGTCACTGGGCAAGTTCCACAATTACAAGAAAATCCACATTAAAACTATAAAGGCACTCTCATTCGTTCAAGATTTGGCCCTAGTTTTGTATTTTAGGCAAAATGGTAAGTAAACTTCTTGCCTCTTACTTAGACATTCACTTGGACTAACGCTGGGGAGCTTTTGGCTTAGGTACTGAAAGATGCTAATTTAGGTATTAATCTTCGTAACATCAATCTAAAGTTGATATGGATTAATGTCTATAAAAATTTGAACTCTTAAATAGGGATTGATTTTATAGAAAGTAAGTTTAAAGAATGTTAAAGTTTCCTTGAAAGAAAGGTTAATTTTAGATTAATGGGTTGCTTGCTTATTCAAGTCCATTTTTTGTGTCCCTAGGGTATTCTCGTTAAGTTCAATAATATACAGTTTCTCTCGTTAATTTTGAAACTTTTGTTTCTCATAACTTAGTAACTTTGAGGACTATCATAATATATAATGGAGCATACAAAACGGCTTTAAATTGACCTCAAGCAAATCAGTATTCGTCTTTTCATATTTAGAATCATTATTGGCCGAACTAAGAAAGGCAAAATTGAAGTGCCTTGAACTAAGTGACCATCTCAACAAAGATCTTCCAAAGCTTTAAAAATACTAAATCCTTTAAGTTCGCTGTACAAGAACTACATAGTCGCTCGATAAATAAGGACTTATAAAACTCCGTAATTAGCTTACGGAAAGTAAAGCTTTCTCTATTTTAGGTTTGGCTTAGCTCTATGAAGAGGAAAGAGGTTTGATGTACGAAGTAGAAAAGAATAGCTTCAAAAAAGTTGTAAAACCTCCTACTTTTCGAAGACATAAGGATTACTATTCGAAGCAAGAGATAGGACCTTTTAAGGTTCCAATGTATTACAATCGTCCAGAGCCAAGCATAAATAAGATTTAAAGGGTGACAAACTATATCTAATCAATAGGCAAAAGCATGGACAGCCTGAGAAAGTCAATGTAGTCCTAAACCCAATGGGATCCTCAAGATTTTTTAAAATATGAGCCAGATTATTTGTAATTGCTCAGAAAAATTTAACAATTTAAAATGAGAGACTAGTAGCTAGTCAATTTTCTACAAAAAAAAGTGGAAGAAGAAAAAAACCGTCTCATTAACTAAGGAATTAAAGCTGGTTAAGAGGGGGATTTCATAATTATGAAAGTTCCCAAGAGTAAGATTGATAATTACGGGAAACCATAGCCAGAGGCAGCAAAGGAAACAAAATTTTCACGAAATGCTAACGACTCCACTTACCATCCCCAGTCCATGATTGAGCCAAAGAGAAAAGCTTCTGTAAAGAAGCCCAAGCTCTAAAAAATAAATTAAGAAGGAAATAATGAGCCAAACAAAAACGAAGCTCCTGAGAAGTAAGTTTCTTCATATAAAGCTAAGCTTTGGATTTACAGATAATGAGCTTTGATAAGAAGAATAGTGGAACCAAAAGCAGGGTTTCAAAGCTCGATAATAGCAATCTAGACCAAGACTAAAATGGTAACTTCGTTTATGTGGTGAGAAAAGTTAGTCCTGATAGCCAGCTTAACTCAAGCATTCTGTCTTCTATTTCTTCTCTGCGTTCTCTGAGAAAAAAAGTCTTTGATGACGATATTTGGGATTAGTTTGAAAAATTTTGATGATTTGCTGTACATATAGATAAGAACTCATATAATACTGATATAAAATACAAATGAACCCAAACGAAAAGATGGCTGACAAAAGATTCAAAGCCGGCAAAGATAACATTACAACTGGTATCTTTCAATGGTCGAAAGACTACACTTCAGGAGCATCTAACTTCTCAGAAGCAGGTAATCTTTCAAATATTTAGTTAAGCTATATGTTGCAGCCTAAAAGTACGAAAAAGCTCTGCTGGCATTGAATTAGTTGATTGCTTGCAACTAAAAACTACTTGAGTTCATTATTTCTTATAAAGTAATTGGGCAGTGGCGAGAAACTACGAGTAAATGCTTGATATCCACATAAAGCACTATCCTTAAACACCTGCATTAAAGCTTCAATAGATGGCGCAAAAAGGCTTGCAGTACTTTAGAATGGCTGATTCGGTAGACAAAGGACTACAAATGCTTATTCGTGTTGCAAGGTAAAAGCTATGCAATTAAGATCGTAGTTATAAAAGGGAAAAAAGAATGAAGGAATAGAGCTACTAAAAGCTGCTTATGCGACAGCAATAGATGACCAAAAAAGTTTCAAAAAAAAAGACATCTTTAATCTACTAGTTGAAGTGTTTCTCTAAAACGATCTTTTTCCTGAAGCTGAGAGAATATTCCAGGAGTTGATAAAGATGTAAAACGGTCAAGATTGTCGTCAAGTAAGACTTTATGCATTTAGCATGGCTTAGTAAAAATTCTAGTTATTCTAATGCAGCATGAAGCCCATCGCGCTGAAAAAGAAATGTATTAGCTCTCTAACATGTATCAATCCAATAACTCAGCATTCCTGCCTTTCTATAGTCCGACGAATGTGAAGTTGCTGATGAGCTGATTAAGGCATATAAGAAGGGAGATTCTTAAAGATTTTTGAAATGGACTACAAAACCTGAGATTACATGCATCTTTCCAGTCATAGTAAAGGATTATTTAATTAGATCATCAAAAAATTAAGAACAATAAAGGTTCCAACCGCTGAAATGAAGAAAGAAGAAAAGGGAGAGCATAATTAGGCCTTAGAAAAGCTTTTATTTTGATGAAAAACTTCACAATTTATCTACAGTTAATAACTTAAGTTTTTTACAGTAAAAGAATATTTTATTATTAGCCTCTGGCCTTTATCCATAGGCTTAAAGTTAAGCAAAGTTTAGGTCTAGAGAATATTGAAGATAATGTAGCTCATTTGAAGAAGATATGATTCATGGTGTTCAAAGATTGGTAGTTATGTAAGTTATGTCATAATCTAGTCTGCAATCAAAAAACTAGGAATTCGACAAAAAATAAATAAACTTCAGCTATGCATTGAAGCTAAAAGACTTTATCTTTTGGTTTGCAACAAAAAGATAAAAAGAGGTACTTCAATCACTAATTGAACATTGATTTTTATAGGAGAAAAGGACCGAGAATCTTTTGATTGACTTTGGGAACAGATTCTGACGTTTTACTCCTAGTAGAGATAATATGATGGTGTTGTAATAGTTTTATCTTCTTTAGTTTCTACCCATAGGACTTCGATATTTTTTTGTAAGCTAAGATTACTCACTGATTTTTCTTTTTGCAATTTTGTAAAATGACAGTTATATCTTTTTAAAAAACGTTGCGAAATCAATATTTAAATACTGAAAAGATTAAATGCGCTCTTAATGGCACTTATTGTGTCATTCCGTCGGCCTTGGCTGAATCTCCTTTCGCCAGGAAACTCAAGAGGCTTCATTTTAACATTTGTTGAGGGATTATAATCAAAAATTTGATCTTTTGATTGTATACAATTAAGTCGTTTCAATTTTTATGAAAACCTCTGCAAAGAATCATTAAACAGTTTTTCAAATGTTTGCTCATCAATATCCTGCCTTAATCGGAAGAATATTATCTTGTTATAATTAATTAATAGAGTTTAAACCTTGAGCAATGCTACAGGAACACATAGCCTTCAAATTCTTGGAAAACTTAGTTTCTTCTTCAGAACGCAAGGTTGTTGAGATCCATGAGCTAATGCAGAGACCCTCTAAAGTTTGTGCTGTTAAGTTTACCTTGAATCTTGCAAAAAATTTAGAATTAGCCTCTTAAGTGTTGTTGATAGCTTTCCTAATTGCTCGGAGAGCTGTTGACAAAAATCTTAAAATTTAAAAGAAAAATCTTTATAGGTTTTGTTGCTTCTATATAGATTGATGACTGTTTGTTTGATTCTCGCCGAGAAGTGCTATGAAGAGGAACAAAACACCCTTGAAGTTTACTCCCTGTTGACAGGCATTACTATTAGAGACCTAAATCAACTTTAGATAAAAATCATGGTCCTGTTGGACTATCGCCTTTTGGTAGAAGAAAAAGACTTCAAGCATCTTCTCTAAGGAGATTTGGAGCGTTTTTCTCACAAAACTTGCCAATTTCATGAATGAACCATTCAAAGATCGAAAATAATTTAGTATAGAATGATACAAATAAATCTATATATGGCAATATCATCGTGCTTGAGTGCATTTTTGGCCGAAGAGAATTAGTCCCACCAAACTCACTGCCTCCTACTGATTTTTATAAACTCCTGTCTTCGTAAGTTTATAAAAAAATCTAAAAATCCCTCGAAATAGCAGAAAGTGAGAACCAAAGAAACATTCTGAAATATTTAAAAGAGTAGCTGAAAAAAAATTCTTGAGACAAATCGCCCTATATTACTGATAATAATTTCAGTAATTATAAATATGCTTTTTACTCGTGATAGTAAACTTAATAAAATCTAAAAAATGGTACCTCTTTAACTGACTTCAAATCCTATTTTTGTCTGACTACTGTTTCCCAAAAGCACTAATCCTTCATCCTTTGATAATTTGCTAAAATTTTTAGACTTTAGTAGAGCTTTGTAAAGCTAGGTATGCTTTGATTACTGTAAGAGATCTCACTTTGATTCTCTCCATTTTCTTTTCTGTAACTACCTGTTATTTATGCGTTTTTATTTGCGGCTACTCGTCATGTTCTAGCTAAATGAAACATTATGATTAGTTAGATATAAGATGCTTTTGTTAATTCCTAAAATGAGTCCTTCTTTGGATTTTTCAAGCTTATTTATACATTATAAGTGATTGAGATAGTCAATACATAAGCAATCATTTCTCAGCTCAAGTCCAAACTATTTAGTGAATATCTGCTTTGGTAAAGCGCACTCCACAGATGGGGCACTTCCTATTGCGATTAGCAGTAGTATCATCAATGCACTTTTTACAAAATATGTGAGGACAAGTTTTGAGAACTACTTATCTTTCACGGTCTGCTCCACATTGGCACATAATCTTGGTTCTGTATTCATCTAGCATCATCCTCAGGACTTAATGTTCACTGTTCGAATTCAGCTGCATTTGGAGTAAGTTCAGCTCTAAGGTTTTCTTTTATTTATCTTCAGTTAGCTTTTCAATCGCTTTATCTTTTTCGACCACGAATTCCATCATTTTTTGCAATTCTCTTTCTTTTTCCTTTAAGTCAACTCGAAGCTGATTGGTTTTTTACTTTTAGTTCAATGAAAACTAAAAAAACATCTTTTGAATCTAGCTTTATAGAGATTTGGCAGATTTAGCCTGTTCTTCAATCTTTTAGAGAGCACGCACTTTTTCTTAAAGTTTCGCTTTGACTTCTAACTCATTTTTAAGCCTTATGCTTAACACATTTTTCTCCTGTTCAAGCTCCATTTTAATGTGGTAATTCTCTTAAGAAAGATTCATTATCTATTTCTCTATTTTGGTCATAAAGCCTTCAAAGCCATCTAACTTTTCTTTGTACTTTGCGTAAATATCTTCGGCTTCAGCTAAAGCAGATTTGGTTACTTACTCTACTTTTATTTTCTGTTGAATCTCTTTGTCTTTTTTTTTTAGCATCTATTACATAGCCTTTATCTTCTTGTCTCTTGTTTTGACATACTACACATACTCATCCCAGGTTCTTTTAGTTTTTAACATTTCCTCATTCTGAGGAAGGGTTTTAAAGATTTAGTTGATATTCTTTTCAAGTTCATTGAATTTCTGGTGTCTAAACTCAAGATTTTCTACATTTTTCAGTTGTTTTTCTTGATACTAGTTAATCCTTCTGTTTAAATCTTCATTTTATTTTTTCAAGATTCTCAAAGATTCTTTATTTTGTTGCAGATTCTCCTCTTTCTCAACCATTTTCTGCTTGACAGCAGTAAAAGTAGTTTTAATCTCGATATAGTATGATTAAATCTTTTCTTTAAACTTAGCCAAAGAAAGCTTTTAAGTAAAGATGTTTGCTTTGGTGTCATTTGATTGTAATTTAGAAAGATTTGGAGATTTCTCATATTTCCTTTTCAACTAATCGATTTAATCAAGCCTCAGCTTTTATAATTCGTTTAAATACTCATAGTTTTTATTTATCTTAAGTACTAAGTCATTCGTATAGTCCATAAGGTCTTTAAACTGGTTTCTCAAGTGAATATAAAGCGGAGATAACAGCACTTCATCATCTGATAATTTGCTTTGCAACTTTAGCTTTTAGTATTTGGCTTGCAGTTGAGCATTTCTTTGCAACAAAATTTGCTTCTAAGCCTCTAACTTGTCTAAATGCTTTGATTTTTCTTTTGTAAGTTCTTCATTCTCGTCAAGCATTCTGGAGGATTGTATCTTCTATAAAGTGTTTTATTTCTTTTGTTTTTCTTCCAAAAATTTGCAGAAGTATTGCATATGAACTCCTCCACAAAAACATTAAAACTTTTATTAATTTTCCAAGATGAAATTAATGTTCTAGGTGTTGTATTCAGTCATATGCTGTAGTCTTCTGGCTTGTTTGAGAGTTTTGTCTTTGAGTTAATCAATTTCTTTGTTTTTGAGTGTTATAAGACCGTCCAATAACTTGTATTGGTTGTATTTTTCATAGATTTTAAAATTTTGACTACTCTTAGCAATAAATTCCTCAAATTCTTTGATTCTCTGACGATTTTACATCGATTGAGTGGCTATCTGCCTCATTTGAGCCTGCAAATTGGGTTATTTGAGCTTTTAGTTGACCATGGAAATACACTCTTCATTGAATTTAAAGTAGGTTTCAACAAATTACATGAAGAACAAGTTGTAGTTGTTCACGAAGGAAGTAAGGCGGGTCTTGGTGTCAAGAGTGGCACTATCAGAGTGGCCCTAGTTAGTTATTTTCTAGCCTAAATTGTTGATTATCTCATCAAAAGCCTTGAAATGATTGATGTACTTGCCTACCAACAACTTGGAGTTAGAATCTGTCTTTTTACGCATTAAGGTGTAAAGAGCCTCTTAATTGTCTGTGACCACTTTCCAGGCAGCACTTATACTTGCAAAGACTTCTGACAAATTTTGTACCCAGCTGTTCAAGTCTTGATTTTTTATGGCCAAGTCTTGGTTTTCCCTTCTGTAGTGTTGCAGTTTGATGGCCATTTCGGTGTTTTGCTTGATGAGCAATTTGAGTTCAAACTCTTGGTCCTTCATGAGTTGAAATAAAGTTATAAGCAATCAGAATTACGTGGGTTTATAAATATAGACTGGAGGGAGTAGCTTGCGATTCTTGCCCAAAGAGGAATTAAAACTCTGAGGTAATATTGAGCTTTAGGTATAGGTTATTTTATATTGCGCTTTATGATCTTGATATAAAGGTTGTTAGAATCATCAATTCCCACAACTCAAATCAAACCCAATTCAGTGTAGCACATTTATTTAAATTCTCCCTCAAAAAGCATGAAGTAGCCATGGATAATGTCTCCAAAAAATAGAGCCCATTCTTATCCCAAAATTCTTCATTAACCTTTCTCTTCAGAATCTTTATCTGAATCATGCTGAAAATTTGACGAATAAAACATCTTATACTCAATCAAAATACACCTTTGGGCTTTGCTGCCTCCCTCACAACTATAATTCCATCTTTCTTAATGACTTTAAATGTAAGTGAAGAGCGATTCTTTCATTGAATTCAGGCAATCACTAATGATTTATAAGCTTGCTCTTCTATCAAATCCTTTAGAGTGTATCCAATACACTTGAAAATAAATATTCAATAGCTATGAGCTGCTTTGCTAGTTTCTATTACTGATCCAAGGTAATCCATCCAATAAAGCTTGGGCTGTTCTCCTTCAAATCCAGCTTAAAGACAATTCACTGGGTAAAACCCTTTTCAGATAGCTTAGGTGAACTGAGCTTTATCATCAATAGATAGCTTGTATCCATCCTTGTATTGTAACAAGGCAGGGTTTTTTATATCTAGGCTCCAAAAACTAACATATCGGAGTGTTAACTTTCAATTGCAAGCAATTTTTCTCCATCAAGGTTCGAAATTTTATCATCGCAGTTTTAAGTATTGCTTATTAGTTACTTACATTCCTAGCACTGAGTAAGCATTTTATGGTATCTGCAGCAATAAGCAAGAAATCTTTTCCTTTGATAACTATCAATGAATCCATTTTAAAAATGTTTATTGTAAAAGAGCTGAATACTGATGGAAAATCATGAATTCTCAAAATTTTTTCATTTGATTTAGGTAAGATTATTCATTCATGAATTAAACAAAAAATTTGTCAAACTCAGTTTATTTATATTTCAAATAACTTAAACTTATATTTTATTAAGATTTGTTATTATGGCCACGAGAGGTAAACCTGGAGTCAAGCCGGCTGCCAAGAAGAAAATATAACGTCCTGGACTCACTGAGGATTAAATAGAAGAACTCAGAGAAGCCTTTAACCTCTTCGATACCTAAGCCACTGGAAAAATAGACCCCAAAGAGCTGAAGTCAGCCATGCAAAGCCTTGGCTTCTAAAGCAAAAACCCCACCATCTTCAACATGATTGCCGACCTCTAAAATTTGGGCAGAGAGGTGGATTTTGAAGAATTCTTAGATGGAATCACTTCGAAGCTTGGCGATAAATAATCTAGAGTATGCTTTTTGTGATTCAGAATGGAATAAATAAGATCTTTGACTTATTCGATGATGACCGCACTGGTTACATCAACTCCAGCAACATTAAGCGTGTTGCTAAAGAGTTAGGAGAAACGATGAATATTCAAGAGCTCTAAGAGATGTTACAAAGGGCGGCTTCAAATGGAAGAGAAATCTCTAGAGAAGACTTTTATAACATCATGACCAAAAAAGCCTTCTGATTGGCTATTCATTTCTCATAAATATCAACAAATATCATCATCACTGGCTGCTTGCTTGTAGAGCCCAGCAGTATTTTGAGCACAAGTTCTCGTTTTCTGGACTCCTCATTTTGTTTGAGATGGAGTTACTTTGAGCAATTTTCAAAAGTAGATTAACTTAGGTAATATCAAGATCGGTTTAAAAGAGTTTATTATAAATTTTAATCCAAGACTCAACTAAATGTTTCGGAGCATCCGCATGTTCCTTCACATGCTCATCCACTCTGCACCTATCACAAGCAAAAGGCTCTTGGTTCCAGTCTCCTTAGTCGCTTTGCAGGGACAAAATATCTTTTCTAGACATTTACTTTGCAAAGAGCCCTAGACTAATCTTCACAATAGCATAAGTTTAATAGAAAGTAGCATCATAAGAATAGAAAGGAATGGTGTCTTTATTGGCTATGCTTTCTGCTTTGACGACAACTTACTTGTTTCAGCCAGGTACTTGCTTTGTTATTTAGTTACTAACTCCAAGAAAAAGCAGCCAATCATCGTCACAATTATTAGTTTTATCAGGGAGAAAAAAAAATTGCAGGCAACTTCAAAATGCTTGGTCATTTCGAAAACTTGACCTTTATTGAGCACAACTAAAGCGTAATTAAATGTTTATGTAGACTACTATCAAGCCTCTTCCAGGTTTGAATTAAAGAGAACCCTTTCAAATAACCTAGATTCAGATATACTTTAACAAATAGTACCCAAGTATAGGACATGGTTATTTCGTTGCAGAAGATTCAGGTTACGGAATCGCAGACGGCAGAGGAGAAATCGGGAGTCTTATCATCAAAAATAACAAATTAGCAGGAATAGTGACCCAAATCGGTAGAGATTCTGAGGCAGGATTCCTTCGTTTTCTTTAATGGAAGCATTTCAGAAGGATTGTGAATCATCTTAAGGGACAAAAGCTTCATTTAGGAGTGTCTGCTCAAGCTGTGTAAGACAAAGAGGGAATTTCTATAGTCAGAATAGCACCATTTTCTCCTTTCAGAAATGATCTGATCATGGGAGACTTCATAACAAAAGTGAATGGACAGAAAGTTCGTTCAGTAGAAGCTTTCCAAAGATTATGTGTGCTTGAGGGAGGTCAATTAAACTTGGAAGTATTGAGAGATGGAGTCCCACACTCAGTTGTAGTTAACATCTAATGATGATGCTTATGTGACACATTTTAAAGAGGACAGCCAAATATTGAACTTTTTATTTTTAAAGAGTTATTTACAGCCTCTGAATAATTTGACTAAAAATCATTCTTATGAAGCTTTGGTGAACATTTCTTTACAAATAAAAATAAGCAGCAAACAAAAAATTCTTCTTTAAGGAGTGTATGCGATTTCTCCTCATAGTAAAAATGATGATTTCATAGGCTTTTTCAATTCTTGTGCAAATCTTTGCTTTTAAAAGGTTTTTTCAAATTTTTCGAATACAAAAACTTCCTAATTGGAGACAAACGATGAAACTATTGTCTTATCAGTGGCTTATAATTTGAATTTTGTGAATATAATTGAAAGTTAGATCTTATGTAAAATATCAATCCCTTTGAACTCTTCAAAGAAGAACTAGATACTGACGACCTTGCGTCTGGAGTAAACACCATACATAAGATTTCAGTGGTTGCGACTCTGATGCCAGTGGAAGCTATCAAAAGCACTCTACTCCCTTATCTCGACACTCTTTGCAAAAAAGAAGATGACGAAGTGGTTTTTGCCATTACAGATGAATACGCTATTTTGGCGTAAGTATGAGGTGATAAAGACCGATGCTTGGAAACCAGCATACCTTGGTGCTTCCCTATCTTTAAAATCTTTGCGCTCACGATGAAACAGTTGTTCGTGAGAGAGCAGTCAGCTCCATTACCAAGTTACTAGATTTTTACTCTGACAATGATATTAACAACTACATCATTCCTTTGGTAAAACTAAGCCTATTTAGATCATAAGACTGGCCTCTAACTAAGCCAACTTCACTTGTCGGGTCTCTGCTACTCTCCTGATGTGTAACGTATACCCAAGAGCAGGCCAAAGCAAATAAAAAATCCGACAGTACCTTTCTATTGATTCAGTAAGTTCTCAGATATCTCAAATGAATAAATGCTTTTGCTTCAAAGAGTCACAGCCACCAAAATCTCACAGATGTGTAGGGTATACTAAAAGTAATATGTTGTAAGTGACTTGATTACCATTCTTAAACATAGATCTACTGATTAGCAAGACCAAATAAGGGTCCTTGCGACTGAAAGCTTTAAAGAAGTCTCCAAAATCCTCACTAGAGATGAAAATAAAACATTTATTATGCCTCTTATTATTCAGGCAGCGTAAGACAAATCTTGGAGAGTAAGACTGTGCCTTTCCAAAAACTTCACTGAAATTGCTTCTAACTTTGGAAAGGAAGTCACAGACATGAGTTTGATTCAAACTTACAGTAATCTCTTAAAAGATTCATAAATTGATGTGAAAATTGAGGCCGTCAAATCTTTGGGAGGCTTCATTAAAATCGTTTCTCCTAAAAAATCAGCCATCTTTTACCTCAGGTTACAACATTAGGCAAAGATCCTCTTCCAATCGTTAGAGGTATTAAGTTTTTTATGCAGCGAATGTAGGAGGAATCATAAAGAACATGATTCAATCTATAAGCAAAGACCTAGCATACCAAAATGTCCAACCCTTGGTCAAGTAACTTATGAAAGACGACAATCAATAAGTCCGAAAAGGTGGAATCTAAGCTGCAGTTAAGTTCATTTAGGTGCTTGGCCCTGAAACCATCACATCCCTTTATCCAAATTTGAAAGCTTGCTCTGAAGATGCAAAGTGGAGAGTAAGACTCTAGCTTATGAGAAACGTTTGTGATTTGGCTGTAAAAGTGCAAGTAACCTTTTCTTCATGTAGAACTATGATCTTTTCTCAAAGTATTTATAGCCTTTGATTCTGAACTTTTTGAAAGACAGAGTTTGGGCTATAAGGGAGGTAGCAATTCAGAGAATAACTGACTATGCTAAAATTTATGGAACGAACTGGATTGCTGGATTTATAAATAGGCTTAGTGATGTAATCTCTAAAGATCCCTGTTTCCACTTCAAAATTGCAGCTGTTTACTCTCTCAGATAAATCTGTTTATCAGTACATGGTGAAGCCTTTCTATAGAAATGTTTGAATTTAATATTTGGAGCTTCAAACGAACAAGTGCCCAATATCAGAGAAGTTTGCGTAAAAGTTGAAAGAGATATTGCGTATCGTTTCTAGAAAGCTAGTATTCGAGATGCTATCAAAAAGCACATCTTATCTCTGGCGTAGGACTCCGACCTCTAAGTAAGAATCACTGTGGCAGATATCCTTGCCAGATTTTGATCTGATTTGATGCCAATTATCTTTAAGTTACTTGACTAAAAATTTGCTAAATTAAAGCTAAAAAATGGAGAAAATGCAAAATAGATTCTCTATGCATCATTTTTTTTTAGTGAACTTTTCTTTGACCGAGTTGGGGATAGTCAAGTCAACTTAGAGTACTTTGTTCACTAACATGTCCACAACTTTATGCTTATTTCTTTCGTAATCCTCTTGAATTTTGGCAATCTACTCCTGAGTTTCCTTCTCAAGGTCATCTTCAAACTTTTTATCTGTTTTCTAGATAAATTCTTGGGTACCTCTGCTTTTAGTTTCTCGAATTAAGCTTCCTTTTCTTTCCTGTACCTGGCTACTTCCAACTCAGCTGCCTCTCGAGCTTCTTTGAGTTTTCTCTGTCTGAATAAGTAAAAAAAGAGAAAAGAAACCTTCTAAGAGAAGGGAAAAGGGTATTTACCTTTATTTCTGTGCATTTTCAATGATGGTGGTGGCCTCTTTCTCAGCTCTGAGAAGCTCGTCAATGTAGGCAGTATCACTCATGTTGATATGAATATAAATCTACACCCATCAGATTTACTATCCTGAATAAAAATTAGTGCTAACGAGAGTTAAAGGAGTAAGAAAGTTATTTTATGGTTTATTTAATAGAATCAGCTTATCATGAGTTTTTCAGCGTTATCTACAAACTTTTCTAGAGTGATGTCAGCTATGAAGAGTTAATCTGCATGAAATAAGAACTATCTAAGCGTTTTATTTCTGGATCTATGGCCCAATGTACAAAAGTATTCCTATTTTTACTGTTTGAATGTGAGCATTTCGTAGGTGATCCGTGTCTCCGTTAAAAGCCAATACACAAGCATAAGGTACTTACGTACATCGAATAGTTTAGGGTTGGTCTTCATAAGCCAGGAACTACATGAGGAGGAATCTATTTTTGGATAACTGCACTCAGAAAGACGTTGCGATTGCTATCTAACAGAACTGTCTCTTCATTAAGGCCACAATAGCTTTACATATTTCTGTGAAGCATTACAAGAGCACGGCCTACTTTTGTTAAGACTTCTATTTTATTGAGACAATTCGCCATCCACTGGCTGTGAGATACTTATTTCAAAGAGGTATACTTTTGGTCTGTCACCAATGTTAGAGCCCAGTGATAAGAACTTTTCTCCATCATATTGTAGGCATAAATGGGCTGCATGTAAGGATTAGCAGCCAGCTGCAATCTATTTGTGTAATACAACTTTTTCAACAGAGAAGAATAAGTGCCTTCATATCGCTCTATGTTTACAAGACAACCCTCATAGAGCTTCTTGTTGACCACCGTTTCCATTTGTTATTCTTGAAGATTCACCAACAATGACTAACTCATTTCGAAAAACTGCTATTCAACAGGATTTTGATGTATTGATATCCTATATTGTTCTTCATGGTCAGAGAATGAGCCTCTGAGAGAAGAGACGGACATGGTCCTTTTGTAGGCAATATTTGGAGGAGCTTCTCTCCTATGTGAGAAGGTGGTGGAAGCACAGGAAAGTTCGGAGTTGAGTATGCGTTTAGTGAACTTTTCGATGTCATCAATTTTTTCTTTTTCTGCTATGAGGAAGCAGAAATAGGGATTGGCCTTTCTTAACCTTTAAAGTTAAGGGGTGATAGAGGTGATGTTGAACTTTTCCTGCAGTTTTCTAGCGCAGTTTTAAAAGGTCTAGTAGTGGAGAAAGATGATGTAGGATTTGGGAAATTCTTTTCTTGTCTATTTTGAAATGCGGATGTAGTTGTCCTTATGTAGGGAAGTAGTGATAAGTCGAATTTAGTTGCTATTGATCACTTTAAGCAGTTATTCCTTGGCATTGGACAGCTACGAAAGGTCACCTTCGCCGCCTTGGAATCTAATCTACACACCGTTGTTATTCTTGAAGAACTTTATCTCGTTTTGAGTGTAAGTGCTTTCTTCGATCTTCTGGAAGAGGTGTTGGCTGTGCAGCCATACCATTTGCACTGGGTTCAACTCCACCGTTACTTTACGCATCCTTTTCTCAGACATACCAATTATTAATAGATAACAACCAACATTCACTATTTCATTCATTAAATCCGTACTTAACACAATCATTTTGCTCAATTTCTAAGAAATCCTTCATCATTCCCATTTTCTACCCTAGATAGCTCCGAGATTTGATCAACTAATGTATCTGTACTTGTTTAGATGATTTGAGTTCACTTACAGATTTCAGCTACATCTTTAACTCTTATTGAATCTTTTCAGGAATGATTCTGAAAGATTAGTTTCACTGAGAATTTAAGCTTGTAGAGATACAATCAATCAAGCAATACTCAAAGACATCATTTTTCAACTTTAACAATATCTCTGTAAGGTCTATTGAGCTTACAACCTTGAATAGAATTACTTGGATTAAATCTTTCACTTATTCATTTTACTAGCTCTTAAATTATTTTTCATAAGGAAGTTAATGGTCATATTTAGCATATCATATTTATTAGAGGAGAGATTCCTCGTAAAATCCAATCAAAGTCTTATCGAATACAGTAAAAAGTACATTCGGTCTGCGATTGAATTGCTATTGCCTAAGGTACTGCAAAATGCCTTGCTTCGAAAATTGCCAAACCCTAAGAATCAAATCATCTCCAATACTATAGATTTTATGATTATTTTGGGCTAAAATAGTAATCATTGCTTTGTGCCCAGCAACAACTTTGAACTACTTTAGTTATTCATCTAGAATGTGTAATTAGCCATCACAAGTAGCAATTATCACATGTTAATCAATGACTTTGGTATGGAAGATGGGGAACTCACTTTAGCTGTTGTATTTGCCAATCATCTTTTTTGAGTTCATATCTATTCTCAAAAGCATGCCGTCTTCAGTTCCCAAGTAAGCAATTCTATTTTTGATGGCCAAACTTGTAATTTTGGCATCCAAGCCAATACTAAAGGTTACTCCTTTATCTAAATTATCGATAGGGACAGTCATAATTTGACCAATGCGTGTGACAAATGCAAAGTAAATCTGCTTTCCATCGTTAACTGCCTCAACCCCCGTAAAAGCAGCATTGAAATCTACGATGTTGTATTGAAGAGGAATAGAGTATTCCTTAATAACTTGGTTCTTTTTCAAAATCAAGTATTTGGTCAGCAAGGCGATTCCTACGTACACTGTTTGCTGCTACTCAGAGTAAATGATTCTCACGGCCTTTACGGGCTCCATGGAGATATTTATGGTGAGGGTTTATTTGATGACGAAATCAACAGTGAACTAGATAAGTGTCAAATCAGTCACGGAAGATTGATAAATGACCCAAGAATGAGAACTGTCCATGCATTGAGGTTTGTAACCTGCTAAAGTTGGCAACTTTATTTCACTATTCATATCTAAATAATTATCTACTTCGATTAATATTTTTTAAAAATTGAAAATTGCCTCAATATTTTGTTACTGTTTGACTTTAAATAGAATGAACCTCTCCAGCTCATTTAGTTGATTGAAATTTATTTGAGGGCATACAAAGCGAGCAAATTTCAAATCAAAATGATTTGATAAGGTTTATTTGAAATTATAAACTATTAATATCTTAATGCCGAAAAAAGAAAACAAAGAAGATGCGGGGTATCTTCGCTTTGGCCAAATCATAAGAATACATGGCCATAAATGCCTTCCTTCCCAAGAAACCGAAATCCGGGGAATGATCACCGTCAAAGGATTCACTGACAAAGATGCTAAATACACCACCTTTGAGTTTTTCAGGGATTGTAACTTCTACAGACAATCTCTTTTCCAGATCTTGCCGCGTGGAAACTTCGATGTAAAAGAAGAGTATGCGAAATTTGCGAAAGAGTACATTGATGTTAATGAAGGAAAGCTGGAGAAGAAGTCAAATTTGGCGATGATGTTGTTTTTCAACATGTAGACTCACATGACTATTTGTCAGGTTCAGTGAGATGTTCTGATGGTGGTTTGGGAGCTTTCAAGGTAGAACTGGGCTAATAACTAACTCCTAACCTGGTCTTTAAGCTGTAGCCTTTCAGGTCTTTCGAGAAATAAGGAGATAAGATAAAGCTGTAATCTCCCTTGAGAATCAAGAACATCTCCAATAGATGTTACATTTCTACCTAAACCAAATAAACGGCTTCAAAAGCTCTTTCCCATAACATTGTCACCACTTATTCAAGGAACTATACTTGGCTTATACACCTTCATTAGGAATTCGATACTTTAGAGGATGTTGAACAAATAAGGACTCATGATTTGCTTTTTTTGATTCACACCAAAAACGAAGGCTTTCTAACCCTTGAAAATTAGGATCAACCTTGCATTAAGAAGCCTTAATATCAAACTGGATACCCCTTTTTTACTAGTTTATGGGAAATTTAAAAATTCCCAGTACCCAAAGTGTCACCACACAAAGTAAATCAAAACCAGGGTACTTAAGGCACTTATTCATTGAGGCAGATACTGAATAGCTCATACCTCATAGTGTCTAAAGCATCTATTCCACCTTAGCTCGACTAACAAAAAGCTTTATAGCTATAACAGCAATCTCGATAACTAACGATCAAAAGTGCAAAGGGTTTACCCAACATTTAAGACTATCTCAGAGATAAAGGTTTGATTAAAATTGCATAGTCAAGGCCCCCAAGTAAACCTGATAATCCCGATCGCTAAAATCGTTAAAATCGCTAGATAGACGCTGGAGAAAAGCTAGACCAATAAAAAAAACTTCGCTATCGAAAAAAAGCTGCTTTTGATACACATTTAATTTAACTGAATTACAAAGAAGGCGAACACGGTTTTCGGATTATGAAAATTGACGAATAATCGAAAAAGTAAGTTTTGTTTGTTCTTTCAACGTTTTAAGTGCTAAAAGATTTTGACGTAAAACTAAACTAGTCAATAGAAATGTTTCAAGCTAATATTCGTTCTCGTTAATTGCTTCACATTGATGAAACCTTAAAAAAACTGATTGCCTTTATAAAGAACGTCCCGATTAAAGAGATAGAAGCTGAGGTATTGCCTCTAAAAAAGCTTCAATATATCTGCATGTAGCTGACAATCTGCGACACTCTCTTCTCAATTTTGAGGCAAATTGGTGCTAAGATTCTAGATTAGATCTACAAGGCAGATAAAATGGAAAACTAGGCTTTGAAGACTGTGTTCAATAGGGCTTACTACTTCATTTGGCAGATAATCAAAAACAATAGCATTACAAAGATTTATGTTTGCGAAGACTGGCTAGATGACATTTTGGATCACGCAATTCAGCTTTAATAGGATACAGTCCATTCTTGTTTAAATGAAATATTGACGAATAACGACGAAGTTGTGACTTAGTTTTTATCTGAAGACAATCATAGGCTAGTTCAAAGAATCAACAGCGTATTTACCTTAAAACCACCTCATTAGAAGTTTTTGAAGATATTCAGTGCTTCCTGTGTTTCCGGCAATTTGCCGATTGTCAGAAACCAAACACTTATTTTGAATCAATTCCTGAGGCATCTCTAAAGTGACTAAAAGTTTGTCTTTAGATATTAACTAGATACAGACTATCAGTAGGCACAAAGATACAACAACTTATAAGTGACTTAAAAAGTAAAGCCGAAAATAAAAAAAGTTTTCATTGATTGTTACATCAGTAAAGACTGGAAATCCGAGAGATCACTTAAAAGCTTCTTTTTAGACTCCGGTAGAATAGACCTTTACCAAACATCCAATTACTTTATTGCATATCTAAACCTTCTGGCAGATATCTGCTATGGAAAAAATAACTAGGCTAAGGATTTTGTGGAATAAGTTCTCAGGCCTTAGCCCAGAGGAGGCAGAAAAAAGGAAATTATGTAGTTAGTGTAATAGTAAGGCAATCAAAAAGATAAAAATAAAGACGCAGAAATAGACATAAAAGACATCTTAGTAGCTATATTGCAAGATGACTAAATGAACACTGCTTAAGTCTATGGAAACATCAATTTACAAAGGGCAGTTCTTCGGCTTATAACTTTCGCTTACATCTAGAGCTCAAAGCAGACTCCAGTATTGAGGATCAATCGTTATCGTAACTTGGACCAAATGAACAATTAAGTGATGGGGGGAAAAATGTAGTTTCTGAACATAATGAAGTTCATACAAGATGAGATAACAGCATTCAAAAGTTTTTATAGTAGCATTTACTATAGTAGTTCTGGGCAAGATAAAGAAGAAGAAGATGAGGAGAAAGCAAAAAAGGCGAAAAAAGAAAAAGAAGTTCAATCTCTTCAAATAAAGATGAGATTGTATACTATTCTAGATCTTTTAAAAAGCACCATTATCAACGCTTTTTGGACAATCTAAGAGCAGCAAAATTAAATACTCCCCTTGCTTCTCAACATCCTCAGAAACAATAAAAACGATATCCTTCATCAAAAAGAAGGAAAACTTTAACCAGACGAATTAAACAAATAGTTTTAACTTTTTAAGAGCTAAGTGAGCTCATTAACTCCTTCAGTTTAAAAAATTATTTAATGCAAAGCTTTAGCCTGTTAACTTATTTAAATTATCTTTGATTTTAGATTTGACAGCTTGGTTACATAGAGTGTACATTTTTACAAAGATTTAGAGCAAGAAAAAGACTAAAATTTGAAAAATTTACATAAGATTTCATTGGATCTTACAAAGCTTAAATCAGACGCTAAAAGTCCAATGCTTTATAATGTTGAACTTTGGCAGGAAAAGCTTAGCAAAATAATCAATAAGTAGGATCCTAAATTTGATCAACTCAAAAAAGCCTTTTCACTTCTGATTCCACTTATGGTTTAACTAAGTATTCACAAAGATTCTCGATTGTTTTTCAGGTCTCTCCGTATATTGCAAAGACATTTTTACATCACAACAGATATTAAAAATCAACTTTTAAGCTTAAGCTTGTTTGATAATGAAAATGGTCGAAGTCTTTCTGAGTCCATAAAAAGCAAAAGATTTTTGTTGAGTATTCTGGAAGAAGAAGGAAAATTGTATAAAGATGCGAAAGACGTAAGGGATAATCCTTACAAATAGATTGTGAAATTCTTAGCCTGGTTAAGTGAATGTATTAAAGTTGGTACAAATTTGGATTTAACTGTTTAAGACCCAAGTGTTTACTATTCAATCTTTTAACATTTCAATTAAGAATCAAGAATAGACAAATTCCATCAAAGAATGATCAAAAATACTGATATTCACCCACTGCTAATCAAATTCTTAGGACTTAGTAAACAGCCACTCTCAGAATTTAATAACTATGCCAAAACAGTTCTAAAGTGTGTCTATAGATTCTTGACTTTGCTGGTGAAAAACTTTAAATAGGCAAAGAAATAAATGGTGCATATGATAAAGAAGATCAAAACTCATGCTATATAGGAAGGAGGAGAAATTGATTAATAAAATGATAAAGAAAAGTCCAAAAAAGATAGAATAAGGACTTCCGTACATTACAGCTACACTATTGGCACGGACAAAGAGATAGAATAGCTACAATAAAGGAGAGACTGTGAGGCAATTTCATTTTTAGCTGAGCTTTACAATGACAATAAAGACATTCTCTACAATTAGACTTAGATGGAAGACACTGCTAACTAAATATCAAATCTTGTGAACATAGTTCCTATTGAAGATTATTATAAGTCACATATTCTTGATTTTCTAAGGTCACTGATTTACTACAAAGACAAACACATTTCCTTAAATCAAAGTAGAATCCTTGCCAAACTCCAAGATTCCAAAAAGAAAAACATTCATTATCGATTTGATAGAACAGAGTTCAATGGTCTTCATGGTAGAACAATCTCTGATCTCGTCGCTCAGTGGAGTCGTCATAATGAAGACTTGCAAAAGATTGCAGACCCTGATGAGCTTTGGCCTGTTTAGGAAAACGTCGAAAAGCCAGTGATCATACTGCCTGAATTGACTTATTTCATAACACTAATGAACCTTTTTTCAAATTTAGTGGAAGGCAAACAGGTAGTCAACATAGGTAAATGTCGTCAGGTGCATAGTTACAACATGTTAATAACAATTTTGAAGTAGGCAGGCCTTTGCTATCCACTGAAAACTCACTTACGTAACTACATTAATGAGCTATATTACTCAACCCAAATTGAGTAAGATTTATGCATCTAGATAATAACCTAGGAGCTGCCTTTGCTCATCAAGGATTTAAACACCTTAATTGTTATTCTTTCTAAGAAAAGAACAGGAAGATACAAAATAGTCCATCCCACTCGATATAAATACTTAGAGAGCTACATTTACCTTTATATTTAACAAATTGCTTACACTATGAACTACTTAATGTCAGATCAAACTTTTCAAAGCTAGATAAAGAAGCAACTTGACAATCTCTATGGAAAGTATAAATATTACTTACATTATTACATTCTAAGAATCTATTAAAGATTGAGATGGGTTCTTAACTATTACTATGGTCATAAGTATCTTAGAGGATTTCTAAATAAGATCACCAATTAAATGAAAAAAGCCTTTCTCATGTAGTTCAGCAAAACAGCTCTAAATGTCTTCGACAAAAGTCAGGAAAAACTGCACCCTCCACCAGAAGACAAAAGACCTTAGATTACTCAAAAGAAGCAAGGAATGAGTCAAAATAGAGAAATAGCTTTGAAAAAAAGGTGCAAAAAGCTTCTTCATAAATTGGTGCAAGCTGAAATAGGTAACTACTTTACAGAGGATAGGCCTGAGAAATCAAAAAATTTTCCTCTCACATTCTTTTTACCTTATGATGAAGACTAGCAAACTGTGTAAAAGTAGATTACTAGCAATTAAAAATAAGAACATTAAAAAAAAATCGCAGAAAAGTTGCGTATGATGCTTTTTTCTCGAGATTAGTCAAAGAAAAGAGTAGATTATCATAGCTATAAACTTTCAAAGCTTAATTCTTAGCTACATAACAAATAAGCTTTTGTATTGTTTATGAAAGGCTTCATCTAAAATACTTGTGTGTAGTTGTACTAGGTTGATAATTTTTCAAAAAACAACTATGATTTCAATTCAAGCTTTGTCTCTTTTAAGGAGTACATTCAAATATTTGTTGAAGTTAACACAAAATCTCCTCAATAAATACCTACTTAGCTAAAAATCTTTTTCTTCAACATTTTATTCCAGTTTATCGTCAGGCACAACAAAAATAAGCTTAAAAAAATTTAAAACTGGAATAAATATGATATCTCCGAGATTGGAAAGTTGATCGAAGGAGCTCAAAACTTTCTTTAGTAATCTAAAGTAGCTGAACTTCTAATCGAGACTCTGAAAAACACCGATGATTTGATTCTAATTTCCAGCATTTTGGAGTTCGGAATAGCCTATTTATTGAATGGAAATACAGTTTGCCAAAATTCAATTTTGACCAAAGTAAAAAACGATAAGAAAAATGAACTATTTATCAAGATAGAAAAGATTATCAGCAAGCTTGGCAAGAAAATTTCTTCAAAAATCGATTAAATTACTTCTACTCCAATCCCTAAGTCAGATCAATTCATTGTTCAATCCCTTGATCGCTACAATTATTATGATACTCAAACTCATTCTTTGAAAAGGTTTGGCAACTTTTAAGAAGAAAGAGACGAAATAGCAGAAGAGAAGCTCTAAAGACGCGTTTTTAGCTGTCTCTTTAAATTTATGCAGTTACTTTGCTAGTGCAACAACATTTAGTTCAAAAATTTCATTAGATAACAACAAGACACTGACAAGCAAAAGAAGAACTCAAGCATAA
>Ga0316217_10001946_pt1 | contig 25842 bp, 25 predicted proteins | sample 1anoAmetaG_FD_203633 | JGI IMG/M metagenome (GOLD analysis project Ga0316217, IMG submission 203633) | Freshwater microbial communities from Trout Bog Lake, Wisconsin, USA - 1anoA | ecosystem: Environmental > Aquatic > Freshwater > Lake > Hypolimnion/Profundal zone | place: USA: Wisconsin...
TCGCGGATCGCTGTCCGTAGAGACGGGAACAGAAGGACGTCAGGTCGAGATACTCGAACCCGAAACGGCAAAGGCGATCCCGATGTTCTACGACGATGGTTGCGATCGCGGGCGTCCGCAGGAGCTGGGTGAGCTTGGCCCTACGTCCATCCAGCCCCGAACCGACTTCGGCCACCGTCCGCGTGACCGGCAGTCCCTGCTTCGACGCGAACACCGCCAGGCGACCCAATGGCCGTTCCAGATCGGCCTTCTGGTCCGCACTGGAAACACGTGCGCAGATCGCGACTTCACCCTCGCTGCGAGGCTCGTGCCCAGGATGCACCAGGATCGTTCCGGTTGCCGTCTGCTCAGCCTGGACCGGGAGGTTCCCGTCCCGATACCATCTCCAGGCGGTTTCGTAACGGATGCCCTGTTGTTTTGCCCATTGCAAAAGTTTCATAATATAGGTCTATATTGAACTATACAAGATAACGCATTCCCGAACAGTTCGCAACCCCCGTTCGCCGCAGCGGGTGTTCGACGAGACGGCGCTGTTCCTGGGCCGGCCGGAGGCGGCCGTCCCCAGGCTGGAGCCGGTTCTGCCGCGCCGGCCCCTGCGCGGGCGGAGGATCCTCCTGGTGGACGACGACACCCGCAACATCTTCGCCCTGCGCGCGGTGCTGGAGCCCCAGGGCATGGACATCCTCCCGGCCACCACCGGCCGGGAGGCCCTGGACCGCCTGGAGCGGGACCCGGTCGACCTGGTGCTCATGGACATCATGCTGCCCGGGATGGACGGCTTCGAGACGATCCGGGCCATCCGCGGCAACCCGGCCCGGGGGGGCTGCCCATCATCGCCCTCACCGCCAAGGCCATGAAGGGCGACCGGGAGAAATGCCTGGCGGCGGGGGCCACCGACTACATCCCCAAGCCGGTGGACCCCGGCCGGCTGCTGGCGGCCATGGAGAGCCACCTGGCGGGCGCGGCCCCCGCTGACCCGCAGGGATGACCAGGCGGAAGCTGGTTCCCCCTTCCAGGCGGCCTTCCTGGAGCACAGCGCGTTCCAGTGCGGGTTCTGCACCCCGGGCATGATCCTCAACGCCATCCACGATGCGGCCGGCATCCGGCTGCTGGAGCTGCCCATGACTCCGGAACGGGTGCGGAAGGCGCTGGCCTGACCCGCTCAGGCCGGGCCCAACCCAACGGGCGCCGCGGGCCGGGCGGCCTTGAGCTTGCCCAGGAAGGGCTTGCCCAGGAAGCTGTGGCCATCGTCCAGGCGCAGCAGACGCTCCAGCATGGGCACGGTGACGGTTAAGCTCAACCGGTCCGGCGGCAGGCAGGGGCGCATGGCGATGTCGGTGGCGCCGATCATGGCCTGGGCCCTGGCCAGATCCGGGAACAGGCTGTACATCAGGCCGCAGCCTGAACCGAACGGGGCCAGCACCGGCGCCGGGTCGTCCGGGGCCGCGTGGTAGTAGGCCCCGTAGAGCAGCACGCTCAGCTGGTCCGGAGTGACGAAGAAGGTGACGGTCTTCAAGTATTCGCCGAGCCCCGGGCGCACCGGGCCGACCAGGATGTGGCCGTGCGCCGGCGGCCGGACCGGGCTCGCATCCAGCCAAGCCTCCGTGAGCGCATGGGTCTCCCGCAGTCCTTCCTTGACGGTCAGGAACTCCACCATTGCGTGACGGCTCGGGAACCGGCCGGCCCCGGTCAGCCAGTAGCCGCAGCCCGGGCAGCCCTTGCCGTCAGGGTCGAACAGCAGGGTGGCGCCGCGCTGCCAGTCCTCGTAGTGGTCGAACAGGCAGCGCCGCAAGGGCAACAGGGGCGCGAAGCGCTCCGGTTCCGGGGCGTCGTAGAGTCCCACCGGCTGGGCATCGAGGCTGGCGGCGGCACAGAAAGCTTCCAGGGTCAGGGTCATGACAGGACCTCCTTGGCGGCGAGTTCGTTCTCCAGGCGGGTGCACAGCAGCTGCAGCAGGCGTTCGGCGTCCTCCAGCGGCGGGGCGGCGAGGCCTCTGGCGAGCCGGGCGGCCCAGGTTTGCTGGCGCAGGCCCACCTCCGCCATCACCCGCTCCCCCATGGGCGTAAGCCGATAGAGCTTGGCCGTCTGGTGGTCGGGATTGGCCGCCGTTTCCGCGAAGCCGTCCAGCACAAGGCAGTTCGCGGTCCGCTGCACACTCTGGCGGGTGAGCCCCATGCGCCGGGCGATGCCGGACACCGTCAGCGGCCCGCCGACGATCATGCCGAGCACCTGCCAACGGGCGGTGCTGAGTCCCAGATCGCCGACCAGTCCATCCCCGGTCGCCACCAGTGCTCCGTTCAGGCGGAACACCGTCAGCACCAGTCTGGTGAAAAGGGGGCCGGGTGGGCTGGCAGGCATGGCGACCTCAATGACAGCACTATGTCAAATTGACATAGAATTGTCAAATATATCAAAAACAAGCAAGATAAACTTGCAAGTTTATCTGTCCATATCCATTCTGGAAGGACCATGAAGACCATCCCCGAATCCGCCATCATCGACCTCACCCAGGCCATCGGCCTGCTGGTGCGCCGGGTGCGCGCCGCCACCGCCTCCCACGAACTCTCCCTGGCCGAAGCGGCGGTCCTGGGCCGGCTCGCCCTGGGCGGGCCCGCCACCACCGCCGGCCTGGCCCGGGCCGAAGCGGTCAAGCCGCAGTCCATGGGCACCACCATCGCCGCGCTGGCGGAACGGGGCCTGGTCGAGCGCCGGCCGCACCCCACCGACGGCCGGCAGCTGCTGGTCGGGCTGACCGCGGAAGGCGCCGCCATGCGCGAGCGGCGGCGGGACGCCAAGCACACCTGGCTGGCCCGGGCCATCGCCGAACTGGACCCGCATGACCAGGCGACCCTGTTCGCGGCCGGCGAGATCATCAAGCGCCTGGCGGAACAGTGAGCCGGTCCGCCCGCACGGGGCTTTCGCACGCCTGGCGGGCGCTGCGCAACCGCAACTGCAAACTCTATTTCAGCGGCCAGGGCCTGTCGGTGATCGGCACCTGGATGACCCGGATGGCCACCACCTGGCTGGTCTACCACCTGACCCGTTCGCCGCTGCTGCTCGGCATCGTCGGCTTCGCCGGGCTGATCCCCACCTTCGTCCTGGCCCCCTTCGCCGGCGTCTGGATCGAGCGGCTCGACCGCCGCCGGATGCTGGTGTGGACCCAGGGCGCCGCCGCCGTGCAGTCGCTGGTCATGGCCGCGCTCACCCTGGCCCAGGTGATCACCCTCTGGGAGATCATCGCCCTCGCCGTGCTCCAGGGGCTGGTCAACGCCTTCGACATGCCCGGGCGGCAGATCCTCCTGCTGCAGATGGTCGACGACCCGGACGATCTGGGCAATGCCATCGCCATCAACTCGTCCATGACCAACGGCGCGCGGCTGGTGGGGCCCATGATCGCCGCGCTGGTGATCGCCGCGGCCGGCGAAGGCGCCTGCTTCCTGATCGACGGGCTCAGCTACCTGGCGGTGATCGCCTCGCTGCTGGCGATCCGGGTCAAGCCCCAGGCCGGCCGTCCCGGCCAGGCCGGCATGCTCGGGCAGCTGCGCGAAGGCTGGGACTACGTCAGCGGCTTCCGCCCGATCCGAGCGCTCCTGCTGTTCACCGGGCTGTTCGCCCTCATGGGCTTCCCCTATGGGGTGCTGCTGCCGATCTTCGCCGGCCAGGTCCTGCATGGCGGCGCGGCCACCCTCGGCTGGCTGACGGCGGCCTCGGGCCTGGGCGCGCTGCTGTCGGCGCTGTCCCTGGCGGTGCGCAAAACGGCCGCGGGATTGCCGCGCATGCTCCAGGTCGCGGCCGCCCTGCTGGGCGGCGCGCTGATGCTGTTCGGCCTGTCCCGCACCCTGTGGCTGTCCATGGGGCTCATGGTTGTCGCCGGGTTCGGCGGGATGCAGATGCTTTCGGCCAGCAACACCCTGATCCTGACCCTGGTGCCGGAAGACAAGCGCGGGCGGGCGGTGAGCTACTTCATGATGGCCATCTTCGGCACTGCGCCATTCGGCAGCCTGCTGGCCGGCGCCCTGGCGCACCGGATCGGCGCGCCCCACACCGTCTTCGTCACTGGCGCGTCCTGTCTCGCCGGAGCGCTCTGGTTCTCGCTGGAACTGCCTGGACTCAAGGCGGCCCTGCCGTCCCCCCGAAAGGAAGACCCCTATGACCTGGCCTGGCACCATCGCCTGTTTCTTCGCCGGAGCTCTGCTCGCTAACGTCGTGCCGCACTTCGTGCACGGCATTTCCGGCGACCGCTTCCCGACCCCCTTCGCCAAGCCGCCCGGAAAGGGCCTGTCCTCGCCCACGGTGAACGTGCTCTGGGCCCTCGCCAACCTGGCTGCCGGAGGAATGCTGTTGCGGGCCGGCCGGGCCGCGGACGGCGGCATGCCGGCGCTGCTGGCCTGCTTCGCCGGGGTCGCCCTGCTGGCCATCTTCTCCAGCGTGCGGTTCGCCGGGAAACATTCCGGATAGGCCCCCGCGGGCGGGGATCCGCCATGGAGCGACCGTCTTGTGGCGGCAGCGAAGCGTCTCCGCGCAGGTGATGCCTCCACTGGCGATGGGCCTTGACTGTGATGGAAAATATTTATAATTAATGCACGACTCCTTTACCAGGGTTGGATGATCCCACCCAGTCCAGGAGTCGTCTTCACCCATGGGCGCTGGAACCCCAACCCACAAATCAAGCAGTTGGAGCGTATTCAACAAAATGCAACATAGGAAGGATCGGGCATGAAAAAATATTTGATATTTACCGTTGCTGCGTTCCTGAGCATGGAAGCCCATGCCACCAAGATTACGATAAAGAATAATTCGGATAAAGATCTTGTCTTTGTCTATGAGACATATTATGAAAATGACGTAGACAAGAAAGGTTCGGGAAACATAGAAGTGAAAAAGAATGGAGGTGATGGTGAGGTCGTCACCAAAGCGGAGGGTTTTATTGATTATTGGAAAGGCCAAGCAATGTATGGACAGAAATGTATTACGTCCTTCTACGTCCAGACCTCAAGTGGAAAAAAGAACGTCATTAAAAATGATATTAATGATACCGGTAATCTTTGCACTGGCCATTTCCATATAACTGTTGCACAAGATGGAACCATTACTTGGGAATAGTAAATGTCATTTTCAAACAGTCTCTGGCATTCCCCTACGTCGTCCCGTTCGCCTGGGAGGTCGCCGCCGGCGCGGCCGGGATAATACTGGTATGTTGAAATCATCAAGAAAAGCCTTGCGTGCCGGGTCGTCGACTAGGTAAAAAAGGGGCCCCAGGCAACCCCTTTCCGCTCCCGGAGTCCCCATGCGCATCCCGTCCTTCGCCCCGGCCCTGGTGTTCGCCGCCGGGGCCGCCCTCCTGGCCCACGCCCCCGCCGTCCCGGACTACAGCAATACGGAGCGGGCCAAGGTCCCCGAAGCGTACAAGGCCCGGATCTCCGACCTGTTCGCCTCGCCCGCGGCCTGGATGGCGGAACTGGAGGCGGCCAGGGCCGCCCAGGCGACCCTGGACCCGCTGGCCAGGGACTGGACCGCCTCGCCCAGGGCCATGGCCGCCCTGCTGGAGGCGCGGGACGCCCTCCAGCAGCGGGTGGACCGCCTTTCCACCTATGCCGGCTTCCAGAGCGACATGGACCTGGGCGATTCCCGCTTCCAGGCCATGAAGGGCCAGGCCCAGGACCTGGCGGTCAGCCTGCAGTCCAAGCTGGCCTTCCTGGATCCGGACATCCTGGCCATGGGCCCGGACCGGGTGGCGCAGGCCCTGGCGGCGGAGCCCAGGCTGGCGCCGTACCGGGCCGGCCTGCTGCGCACCCTGCGCATGCGCGACCACGTGGTGTCCGCCGGGGAGGAGCGGGTGGCGGCCATGGCCTCGTCCTTCACCGACGCCCCGGGCAAGGCCTCCACCATCCTCAACGACCTGGACATCCCCCGCCCGGAGGTCACCCTCTCCACCGGCGAGCGGGCCACCCTCAACACCGCCGGCTACGTGCGGCTGCGGGGCAGCCGGGACCCCGGGGACCGGCGCAAGGTGATGGAGGCCTACTGGACCAGCCAGAAGCCCTTCGAGGACGCCCAGGCCGCCCTCATGGACGCCAACGTCAAGGCCCACCTCTTCAACGCCCGGGTGCACGGCTACCCGGGCTGCCTGGACGCTTCGCTGTTCCCCAACGCCATCGGCCCCTCGGTCTACCGCGGCCTGGTGGCCACGCTCCGGGCCAACCTGGCCCCCCTGCACCGGCTGCTGCGGCTGCGCCGGCGGATGCTGGGCCTGGACCAGCTGGGCTACGCCGACCTCTACGCCTCCGCCGTGCGGTCCGTGGACCGGGTGTTCAGCTACGGGGAAGCCCGGGAGCTGGTGCGCCAGGCCACGGCTCCCCTGGGGCCGGACTATGCGGCGGCCCTCGCCGGGGCCCTGGCCGACCGCTGGGTGGACATCTACCCGAACAAGGGCAAGCAGTCCGGCGCCTACTGCACCGAGGGCTACGGCGCGCACCCCTTCGTGAAGCTGAACTACGACGGCACCTACCTTGCGGTATCCACCCTCGCCCATGAACTGGGCCATGCCATGCACACCTGCCTCGCCAACGCCGCCCAGCCCTTCGCCACCGCCGGCTACCCCATCTTCCTGGCGGAGGTGGCCAGCACCTTCAACGAGAACCTGCTCATGCGCCACCTGCTGGGCAGCGAAGCGCCGGACGCCTTCAAGCTCTACCTCCTGGACAGCTACCTGGAACAGCTGCGGACCACCCTCTACCGCCAGGGCCTGTTCGCCGACTTCGAGCTGGCCATGCACGAGCAGGCCGAGCAGGGCTCCAGCCTGACCCCGGAATGGCTGGACCGGAAATACCTGGAGCTGACCCGGCTCTACTACGGCCACGACCAGGGGGTGGTGCGGGTGGACGACTGGATCCAGGCGGAGTGGAGCGCGATCCCCCACTTCTACATGGACTTCTACGTGTTCCAGTACGCCACCAGCATGGCCGCCTCCATGGCCCTCGCCAAGGGCGTGCTGGAGCAGGGCGAACCGGCCCGGGCCCGCTACATCCGCTTCCTCCAGGCCGGAGGCAGCCAATTCCCGCTGGAGACGCTGAAGGAAGCCGGCGTGGACTTCACCACCCCGAAACCGGTGGAGGAGGCGCTCAAGGCCTTCGATGACCTGGTGGGGCAGATGGAGATCCTGTACGAACGCACAACCAACTCATGAGCCGCGGATCCCGGGGGCTGTATCCTGGATGCCCAGCGCTTGCCTTCGCTGCACAGGAGATGATGGATGCCGTCCACCGAGGAACGTGAAGCCCAGCCGGTCATGGAGGAACCCTGTCCCAGGTGCGGTTCCCCCGTTGTGCTCAGATGCTGGAAAGGGCGGTTCCATACCAAGTGCCAGAACGCCGGCTGCTCCTTCGGCTACGACACCGACGATCGCGGCAACCCGGCCTCCCGCTGCGCGCTCTGCGGCACCGGCCGGATGCGCAGCTCAGAGCTGGGCCGGGTCTGCGCCGATTGCGGAGCCGCGGAAGCGCCCAGGGGCGCCCCGGCGCGCCCGGAAGCGGCGCCCGCCGGTTCCGCCGGCCCGGGGCTCTGCCCGAAGTGCGGGAAGGGCCAGCTGGCGGTCCGTTCCGGCGCCTACGGCACCTTCGTCTCCTGCTCCGAGCGTTGCGGGATGACCTACAGCAGCGATGCCCAGGGCGTTCCCGAAGGCGGCCTCTGCAAGGCCTGCCGGGGGCCGGTCAGGAAGACCCAGAACGGCTCCCGGGTCTGCGCGGTGTGCGGCGTCTGGCAGGACGAAAAGAAGCCGGCCGCCCCGGTCCCGGACGCCAGGCCGGCGAAACCCAAGGCCGCCCATTGCCCGCGCTGCGCCCGGCCCCTGAAGGAAGTCTTCACCAGACGGCAGAAATGGGCCTACCGCTGCGAATCCTGCAAGGCGTGGTACGACGCCTGAACAGCCCCACGCTCGGATCAGCACGTGGCAGCCGCCGGAGTCGTGGTTGATCAGCCAGAAGTGGAATGGCTTCCAGTCCCCCAGGCCCTGGCGGACTGGGCGACGGTGAGCGCCAGGATGGCGGTCCGCGGCTTCACGCCCAGGCCATTGTTGACCTTCCAACCGGCCTCCATGGGCTCCCTGCCTACCAGAATCTAATATGTTATTTAAATAGAATATGGCAAACCTTCAATGGACGCTCGGGCGGCAAGGCCTTGGCCTTGACAAAAAGGGAGAGTGTACCATTTTTGTTATATGAATAAATTATTCAATCTCATGTTCGGCCTTTTCTTCACGGTCCTGGCGGGGCTGATCGCCGGCTGCTACCGATCCTCCGGCCCGGTGCCCCCGACAGCGGTGGTCGTGGACGCCGGGACCAGCGGCGCTCCCCTCTCCCTGGCGCCCGGGACCACCTGGGCCCTGCGGGCCCGGGCCCAGATCGCCACCGACCAGGTCCTGGACATCACCGCCAGCGCCACCTGGACCGCCACCGGCAGCGCCACCGTATCATCCTCCGGGGTGGTCACCGCCACTGGACCGGGGACGGCGACGGTCACCGCCACCCTGTCCGGAGTCAGCGGGTCCACCACCCTGACGGTCACCAACGCCACCCTGGCCGGTCTGGCCGTGCTGCCCCAGGAACGATCGGCGCCGATGGGCCTGGCGATCCCCTACCAGGCGGTGGCCACCTTCAGCGACGGCAGCACTCAGGATCTCACCGGGCAGGTGGCCTGGACCGCCACCCCGGGCACCGGTGCGGCGACCATCACCGCCGGCACGGGCCAGGTGGTGGGCACCGGGGCGGGCCAGGTCGCCATCCAGGCCGCGTGGGGCGGGCAGGTCAGCGCTCCGGCGGGCCTCACGGTCACCGGGGCGGCGCCGGTGGCCCTGGAGGTCACTTCCGTGAACGAACAGCCGGAGGTGATCGTGGGCACCACCCGGCACTATCTGGCCACCGCCACTTATGACGATGGCAGCCGGGAGGATGTCACTGGGCAGACAACCCTGACGAGCAGCAACGGCAACGCGGCGTTCAACACTCCGGCGGATCCGGGGGCGGCCACCATCCTCGGCGGGGGGGCGTTCCAGGTCAATGCGCGGTTCGGCCAGCTGACGGCCGGTCTGCCCCAGGGCGGTCCCGGCACCCTGGCGGCGGGTCCGCAGGCCCTGGGGGAGGCCAGCCCGGGAGGCGGGGCCGTCCCGGCTGCGGTGGCGGGTTATGCCACCATCACCCTGGACATCGTCCCGCCCAGGACGATCAATGCCGGCACCCCGGCCGATTTCCGGCTGGAGCGGCGCTGGGTGTGGAAGACCCTGGTCGGCGACGGGGTCTATTCCACCCGGACCATCACGGAGGACATGACCCGGGAGTCCTCGACAACCTGGAGCGTGCGGGATGCCGGCGGAAAGATCCTGCCCGACATGAACAGCACCCGCCTGGTCTTCCCCAAGGGGGGCCAGTACACCGTCATGGCGCGGATGGTCGACAGGACCGAAGCCAGCCTGGCGGTGACGGCGATCGAACTGCCCATGACCGGCCTGGTGGTGCTCCCGGCGAACCCGGTCCTGATCGCCGGCCAGACCGGACAGCAGATGCGGGCGCTGCTCGTGATGCGCGACGGCACCAGCCAGGATGTGACCGACCAGGTGGACTGGGCGGTCGTGCCGGATGTCCCGGACACCCCTCCGGCCTGCCTCATCACCGGCAACAAGTCGCCCTTGCCGCGCGGGTTCCTGTCGGCCACCGGCAGCAGCCCTGGCTTCACGATCCGCGCCAGGATCAGTGAATTCTTCACGGGCCTGACGTTCAGCGCCGAAACCAGGGGCCGGTCGGAGGTCATGGCCGACCTGGTCACCACCGCCGTGACCACCAACCCGGACCGGACCACCGTTCCCCTTGGAATCCCGGTCTTCTACTACCTGAAGGGGACCTTCAAGGATGGCACGGTGCTGGACCTGGCGCCCCTGGCCGGCTGGTCGATCCGGAACGCCGCCGGGGGCGTGACGGCCGGCGCCGCGCCCCTGGTCACCATCGATGGCTACCTGCCGAGCAACATCCGGGTCACCGGCCGGGCTCAGGGCCAGGTGCAGGTGGCGGCCGACCTCCCGGCCGGCATGGGCGCCGCCGACGCCCTCCTGCATAGGGCCGCGCCTTTGACGGTCACCGCCGGAACCCTCCAAAACGTCACCATCCTCAGGACCGCGGACCCCACCTCGGCCCAGGCCGACGTGGGCGCCACGGTGGCCTTCACCCTCCAGGGCACCTACTCGGACGGCAGCACCGTGGACCTGACCCAGCAGGCGGACTGGGATGTGGAAACCGGGCAGACCCTGGCCGAGATGCAGGATCCGGAAACCGTCGGCGGGCGGGGAGTGGTGCAGACCCTCGCCCTGGGAACGGCCACGGTCCGGGCCCAGTACCAGTACGGCCGGTTCCAGTCGCGCTACAGCCTGGAAATCGTCACCCGCCGGCTCACGGCAGTCGACCTGCAGCCGGACCTCAGCACCACCCCGGCTGGCAGCACCCTGGTCTGGAAGGCGGTGGCCCGCTACAGCGACGGCAGCGCCGAGGACATCACCCGGGATGCCGTCTGGTGGACCAGCAACCTCGCCGTGGCGCTGGCCGATCCGGTCAACCGGGGCCAGATCTGGGCCTCCTCTGCCGGCACGGCCGACTTCACCGTCTATTACCAGGGCATGGCCAGCGCCGCGGTCAGGCTGACGGTCACCAAGCCCTGACCCCATTCAGGGGAACCCGGACGCCCGCTCCCGGACTAGACTTGCCACATCCGGGGGAGAGCTTATGGACCGTGTCACAGGACGGGCGTTCGCCACGCGTTCCGAGGTGGCCGCCCAGCGCGGCATGGCCTGCACCAGCCAGCCCCTGGCCACCCAGGTGGCCCTGGATCTGCTGAAGGCCGGCGGCACGGCCGTGGACGCGGCGATCGGCGCCAACGCGGTCCTGGGGCTCATGGAACCCACGGGCGCCGGTATCGGCGGCGACCTGTTCGCCATGGTCTGGGACCCCGGGACCCGGAAGCTGGCCGGGCTCAACGCCAGCGGCCGCTCGCCGCGGTCGCTGAGCCTGGAGCACCTGCGCGGGCTGGGCCAGCCTTTCATCCCCGCCCGCGGTCCGCTGCCGGTGTCCGTCCCCGGCGCGGTGGACGGCTGGTTCGAACTGCACGGCCGGTTCGGCAGGCTGCCCATGGCGGCCGTGCTGGCCCCGGCCATCGGCTACGCCGACGAGGGCTTCCCGGTGTCCGAGGTGATCGCCATGGAGATGGCGCAGGGCCTGGCCATCCTGGGGGAGTTCCCCGGCTTCAGGGAGACCTATACCGTCGACGGCCTGCGGACGCCCCGGTCCGGCGAGGTGTGGCGCAACCCGAGGCTGGCGCGCACCCTCGGGCTGGTGGCCGAAGGGGGCCGGGACGCCTTCTACCGGGGCCTGCCCGCCCGGGAGATCGAAAGCTGCCTGAAGGCCCAGGGCGGGTTCCTGGGCTGCGAGGACTTCGCCTCGCACCACAGCGATTGGGTCGAGCCGGTGAGCGTCGACTACCGCGGCTTCGACGTGTGGGAACTGCCCGGCAATGGCCAGGGCATCGCCGCCCTGCAGATGCTGCGGATCCTCGAAGGCTACGATTTCGCCCGGATCCCCTTCGGCAGCCCGCGCCACGTGCACCTGTTCACCGAGGCCAAGAAGCTGGTGTTCGAGGACCGGGCCAGATTCTACGGCGACCCCGCCTTCGCCGAGGTCCCGGTGGCGGGCCTGCTCTCCAGGGACTACGCCGCCCGGCGGCGGGCCCTGATCGACGATGGCCGGGCCGCCCGCCGGCTGGAAGCGGGCCATCCGGCCCTGCGCCACGGCGACACCGTCTACCTCACCACCGCCGACCGGGACGGCAGCATGGTGAGCCTGATCCAGAGCAACTTCCGCGGCTTCGGCAGCGGCGTGACCCCGGGCGGCCTGGGCTTCTGCCTCCAGGACCGGGGCGAGCTGTTCACCCTCCGGGAGGGCATGGCCAACACCTACGCCCCCGGCAAGCGCCCCTTCCACACCATCATCCCGGCCTTCATCACCAGGGGCGGCGAGCCGTTCCTGAGCTTCGGGGTCATGGGCGGGGAGTTCCAGCCCCTGGGCCACGTGCAGATCGTCATGAACATGGTCGATTTCGGCATGGGCGTGCAGGAAGCCGGCGACGCCCCGCGCATGGCCCACGAAGGCGGTCCGGACCCCACCGGCGGTCCGGGCGCACTGCCCGGGACGATCCAGCTGGAGAGCGGGTTCCCCTACGAGACCGTGCGCGAACTGATGGCCATGGGCCATGCGGTGGGCTGGCTGCTGGACGGCTACGGCGGCTACCAGGGGATCCGCTGGGACCCCGGGCAGAAGGTCTACTTCGGCGCCAGCGAAAGCCGCAAGGATGGGCAGGCCGCCGGATACTGACGGGTTGCGCCCTGGCGGCCCGCCTTGACGCCGGCCGGGGCTGAAACCTTTCCCTTCCGCCGCGCATCCTCCGGGCAACGCGGGGGACCATTCATGTTCGGTCGGCGGTTTGGTGTGGTTGCGCCTGGACCCAGTCGTTGGCGGTTCACGGCGGTTGCGGCCCTGGCCGTCGGCGTCCTGGCTGGCGGGGGGCCCTGGGCTGCGGCCCGGGACCAACTGTGGTCGGTCCCGGGCGGTGGCGGGATCACGGTCTTCGAGCCGGTGCTCAGGATGCACCAGGGCTCGCCGTCCCTGCTCGCCGCGACCGACGGGGGGCGGCGGCTGGTGCGCTGGAGCCTGGACCGCGAGGGCCGGCCGCACCTTGAAGCCATCGCCGGGACCGGCGGCACCGGCGACGCTCCCGACGGCACTCCGGCCGAACAGACGGCCTTGGAGGCGACCGCCATCGCCCGGAACGCCAGCGGGGAAATCTTCTTCCTGGAAAGTTGGAAGCATCGCGTGCGCAAGATCGGCCTTTTATGACGAAGCTGCGCAGCCGCCATCGCGGCCCGGTCCGTGGCCTTGGGCTTGGTTGCGCGGAGCAGCGCCATAAACGATTAAATAAATTGCAAACTCCCATCCGGAGAATACCAGGAGTCCGCATGGTCCTTTCCCGCCCACGCCTGACCTGCGCCGCCCTCGCCGCCCTGCTGGCCGTTGCCAACAGTCCGGCAGCCCACGGGATGATCGATGAATCCGGGCGCACCATCATCCACGACGATCCGAGCCTGAAGCCGATCTGCATCGCCTGCCTGGGCGACAATGATTTTTTTATTGTCGAGCGTGCCGCAGAATGCAAGTCCTGCACCAGCGCCAGGGCCCAGGCCCGATGCCGGCACCAGCGCGCGAGCCTGGTGAACCTGCACTACCTGGCCGACCAGGGGCGCTGGTCCCGCTCGCAGATCAGCCATGCCCTGCCGCCGACCTCGGCCTGGCTGGGCCCGGGCGGGGGGAACACCCTGCTGCTGGCCGGCGGGGAGGAACTATCCAGGCTGCACCTGGTCCGCGAAGGCAGCTCCTGGAAACTGGTGCGCTCTGAAACCGTCATCCCCTGGTCCTGGCTGGCGGCGATGAGCGATGGGGCCACGGTGTACCCGACCATGGCCGTCACCCCTGACCGGAGCGTGGTGGTGGGCCTGGACCGGACCGTCCTGCTGCTGCCGCCGGACCTCCTCAAGTCCGGACCGGGGGGGGCGCGGTGGCTGCTGGGCAAGCCGCCGGCGCCGGCCGAGCCCCGGACCGGGCCCGGGGCGGCACCGGACCCCGGCGCCGGCATGCTCGTCGCCGTGGACCCCGCCGGGCGGGTGCTGGTTCTGGACCGGAAGACCCGGGGCCTGCTCGCCATCGACCCGGCCACCGGGGCCATTTCCCGGGTCCTCCGCGGCGAGCAGTGGCCGCTGAAGACGTTCGTGCCGGTGGATCTCGTGGCCGCCGGCCGGCATTTGTTCGTCTATGGGCATGCCAGCGCCTCGCCGCTGGCCGGGGCGGTCCTGGTCGGACTCGATCCCGGCGGCAAGGGCGATCCCTGCGTCATCAGCCCGGCCATCGAGACGGTCAAGGGGGCCCCCTTCACCTTCACCCCGGCCGGCCACATGGCCCTGGCCGACTGTTTCAAGGGCCGGATCTGGTTCTTCCCGAATCCCGCCGCCCGGCCCGCGGTCAAAGGGGAATCCTCCGAACAGGCGGCTGCCCGAGCCGCCGCCGATGCCGCCTACTCGGCCCTCCTGGAGGAGGTGGCGGCCGAAGCGGCCACGGCCAAGCCCTCCGGGAAGGTTTCCAGGGTGGAAACCATAGGCGAGAGCAAAGCCGAACCCGTGGACCCGGAGGCGGAACCTGAGCGTCCGGCCGGCCCCGCCCTCGGCGCACGGGCCGGGTCGGCTGACCTGGAATCCCCAGCCCGTCCATCCGGTACGGGCGGAATCCCGGCCCAACGACCTGCCGGCGCCGGGCTGGCCGGCATCGGCGGGCCCGCGGCCAAGCCCCAGGGCGGGAAGCCGGATGAGACGGTATTTCGGCGCTATCCGTCCGGCCAGGTGAACCAGCGGAATATCGCCCAGATGGCCGCCACCTTGGCGGACCGGCTGCATTTCGGCCGGGTCTTCGATGACTGGGCGGCCCGGCAGCGCAGCCGGCAACCGGTAAGGGAGGTCGGACTGGCCGAGCGGGTGGCAGCGGCCGACCGCTCGGTGCCCCTGGCCGTGCCCGCCACCCCGCCGGCGGGGCTGGCCCGTTTCACCCTCGGGGAAGCCGCCCTGCGGCGCGTGGTGAAATGGATGCTGCTGAACGCCGGACGGGCCAACCGTCCGGACGAGGTGGCCGCGTGGCGGGCCCGGGGCGGCCGCGGCAACCCGCTGTTCTCCTTCGGCATGTATGAGAACAACCGCTGTCCCCAGGTGATCCTGGAACTGGCCGACCTGCGGCCGGTGGCCGACAGCGTCGACGCCCTCGGGGGCGATGCCGGAACCTCGGTCGCGGGCCAGATGGACGCCGCGGACGGCATCGTCGGGGTCCGCGCGCCCAAGGACGGGCCGGCCCGGTTCGGCTACGGCCTGACCCTGGTCCTGGGCGAGGGCAACCGGTCGATCGCCGCCATCCACGCCGGCGGGACCTGGGCGGTGGAGCACCGGTGGTCCGGCTCCGCCGGCGGGACGGGCGCGTCCGCGCCCGAGGCTCCAGCGTCCGAGGCACCAGCGTCCGGGGCACCGGCGTCCGAGGCACCGGCGTCCGAGGCACCGGCTGCCGCCGCGGCCCCGGTCCCCGCGGCCAGGCCGAAGTTCCGCCTGAACCCCCTGGCGCCGCCATTCGTCATGCCGGGAACCTGACTTCCGCCACCAGAGGCCGGCGCCGGCGATGCCGCCAGGCAGTTCCGTCCAAGGCTCAGCCGGGGATGATGCCCAGGCCCTGGATCCTCATCGCCTGGGGCATCTTGAGCAGTTCCAGGGGGGCGAGCATGAGTTTGCTGGAGCGGTTGCCGCCGCCCAGCAGCACCTCGGGCAGCGCGAAGAGGGCGTCGTCGATGTACACGGGGACCTCCTCAGGCAGGCCGATGGCCACCACCCCGCCGATCTCCATGCCGGTGAGCGCCAGGGTCTGCTCGGCCGAGGCGAACGACAGCCTGCGGTTGCCCATCAGCTGGCGCACGCACTTGTTCACGTCGAGCCGGGTGGTGGGCAGCACCAGGCAGGCGGCGTAGCACACCGGATCGGTCCTGGAGGCGACGATGATGGTATTGGCGCCTTGGCCGGGGGGAAAGGCATAGTGCTCGCAGAACGCGGCCGTGTCGGCATAGTGCGGGTCGCACGCGATCGCGCGGTGCTGCATGGCGCGGCGCGCCAGCTCCGCCGCGACCTTGGGATGCAGGATCATTCCATTCATGCTTCAACCCTCAACAGGGACCGCCAGGGCCCGCAGACGCCCGGCACCGCCTTCAAAAAGTATATCTCCAACATCGGCAGGTGGATGGGATGGGTCCCAGGCCTGACCGGAGACGCCCGCGCCGGTTCCGGCTATCCTGCTGGTCCCCGGCCCCCGCGACGGATTTCCGCCCCGGTCGCGCCGGCCTTCCAGGAAAGGTGCCCATGTCCCTCTATGATCTTTCCCTAAAGTCTCTGGACGGCAAGGCCATGCCCCTTTCGGCCTTCCGCGGCAGGGTGGTGCTGGCGGTGAACGTGGCCAGCCAGTGCGGCTACACGCCCCAGTACGAAGGCCTGCAGAAGCTCCAGGACGCCTACGGCGCCCAGGGCTTGTCGGTGATCGGCTTCCCCTGCAATCAGTTCGGCGGCCAGGAGCCCGGCGGTCCCGAGGCCATCCAGGCCTGCTCGGCCCGGTTCCACGCCGGCTTTCCCCTGTCCGAAAAGCTGGAGGTGAAGGGACCCGGGCAATCGCCGGTGTTCGCCTTCCTGGCCGCCCAGTCCGGCGAGCCAAAGTGGAACTTCACCAAATACCTGGTCGGCAGGAACGGGGAGGTGCTTCAGGCCTTCCCCAGCGGGGTGGAACCGCAGAGCCCGGAGCTGCGGGCAGCGATCGAAGCGGCCCTGAAGGGATGACTGCTGACAGGTCGGTGGGGGGGCCGCGGGTCAAGCGCGCGGCAACCGAAGGGATGGGTTCGGTTTCTGCATCCCCATCCCATGCCCGGGCGGAATCCGGAACTGGCGTCTAGGCCGGCCGGCGGACCCGGTCCCCCGCATCGGGGGCCAGGCCGATGAGGTCGACGACCTCCAGCAGGGCGATGGCGCCCACCAGGATGAAGGCGATCCGGAACTGGAGCAGCGGCATGGTTCCGGGCGCCGAGGGGCCGAGCGCCAGCGCGCCGACCCGCAGCGCCAGCGCCCCCAGGGCGATCCCCATGGCCATGGCCATCTGCTGCACCATGTTGAAGAGGGTGTTGGCGCCGCTCATCCAGCCTTCGGGCACGTCGGCGAAGGCCAGGGTGTTCAGGGCGGTGAACTGCATGGAGCGGGTCATCCCGCTGGCGAACAGCAGGGTGGCGATGACCGGCACCGGGGTGGCCGGGGTCAGCAGGGCGCAGCCGAAGATGATCAGGCCGTTCAGGCCGCCGTTGACCAGCAGGGTGGCGCGGAACGGGAACCGGCGCAGGATCGGGGTGGTCATGGGCTTCATGACCAGGTTGCCGGCGAACACCGCCAGCACCAGCAGGCCCGAGGCGAAGGCGTTGAGGCCGAAGCCCAGCTGGAACAGCAGGGGCAGCAGGAACGGGATGGCGTTGACGGTCATCCGGAACAGCGATCCGCCCCAGATGGTGGAGGCGTAGCTGCGGATCGCCAGGGCCCGGAAGTCCAGGAGCGGATGCGGCCGCCTGCGGGCATGGAACGCCGAGGCCGTCCCGGTGACCAGGGCGCCGAGCAGCAGCAGGCCGGCCAGCAGCCGCGGGGCCTGCTCGCGGCTCACCAGCTCGAGGCCGTAGATGAGCGAGCAGCAGGCCGTGCCGGTGAGGATGAAGCCGATGGCGTCGAACGGCAGGGCCGGTTCCGGCGCATCCGGGGGGATGAGCCGGAACGCCAGGATGAAGGCGGCCAGCCCCAGCGGCACATTGAGCAGGAAGATCCAGTGCCAGGAAGCGTAGGTGGTGATGAAGCCGCCCAGGGGCGGCCCGAGGATGGGTGCGGCCAGGCCCGGCCAGGTGATGGTGGCGATGGCGCTGATGAGTTCGTGCTTCTTGGTGTAGCGCAGCACCGCCAGCCGGCCCACCGGGACCATCATCGCGCCGCCGACCCCCTGGAGCACCCGGGCCAGGGTGAAGGCGGTCAGGGTGGTGCACAGCGCGCAGAGCACCGAAGCGCCGGTGAAGATGGCGATGGCGGCGGCGAACACCGGCCGGGTGCCAAAGCGGTCGGCCAGCCAGCCGCTGGCCGGGATCAGCACCGCCAGGGTGAGCAGGTAGGCTGACACGCCGATGTTGAGGTCCAGCGGGTGGACGTGGAACGAGGCCGCCATCTGCGGCAGCGCGGTGACGATCACGGTGCCGTCCAGGTTCTCCATGAAGAACGCCCCGGCCACCAGCAGGGCGACGGCGGTGCTGGTGGGCAGCGCCAGGGGGGTGGACAGCCTGGACATGGACGGGCTCCGGAATACGCGCGGACGATTCCAGAACGGTAGATCCCCGGCTCGCCCGCCGTCAAGAGATAAGCCAAGCGTTTTCCGAAGTTGGGCCTGGCGCTTCCGGCGCTGCCGCCATTGGCGCTAAGCTTCCGGCATGCGTTTCCTGCCCCAGCTGTTCGAAAACAACCGCACCTGGGCCGCCGGGCAGACCCTCCGGGATCCGCGCTTCTTCGAGCGGCTGTGCGCCATCCAGAAGCCTGAGCACCTCTGGATCGGCTGCGCCGACAGCCGGGTGCCGGCCAACGAGATCGTCGGCCTGGCGCCGGGGGAGCTGTTCGTGCACCGGAACATCGCCAACCTGGTCCGGCCGGACGACGCCAACTGCATGTCGGTGCTGCAGTACGCGGTGGACGTGCTGGGGGTCGGGCACGTGATCGTCTGCGGCCACTATCACTGCGGGGGCGTGCAGGCGGCCTGCGGCGCTCCGGTGGCGCAGCCCCTTGAGGGCTGGATCGCCCCGCTCCGCGGACTGCGCCAGGCCCGGCTCGAGGAGCTGGGGGCCTGCCCGGACCCGGAGGAGCAGGGGCGGCGCCTGTGCGAATGGAACGTGGCGGCGCAGGTGCGCACCCTCGGCGGGCTGCCCACGGTGCGGGCCGCCTGGGCGCGTGGTCAGCGGCTGGCCCTGCACGGCTGGATCTACGATCTGCGCGATGGGTTGCTGCGGGATCTGGCGGTGAGCCTGGACCGGCCGGAGAGCGATCCCCACTGAGGCGCCGGCAAGGAGTCCGGCCATGCGGCACCAAATGCTTTTCAACTTCCCCCTGCTGGCCGCGTTCATGGTGGCGCGCCTGGGCGAGGCCATCGCCGTGCAAATGCCTGTTGTCCTACTGAAAAAAGGCAGGGGAAATCACAAAATGAGGAATAGATTCGATTGCTCCGGGTGGGAAGAGACCCGGGCGTTCGAAGCCTGGTTCGAGGGCGAATGGGCTGGCCTTGCCGGCGCCGTTTGGTTTGAAGGCACGGCCTCCATGGACGAGGAAACCGTGGTGACCCTGGCCGAAGTGGAAGCTACGATCATGGCGGAACTGGTCATCGCCTCCGGCCTGATGTCGCCCAATCCCGACCAGATGGGCCGGCTGCTGGGGAAATCGGCCTGATTGGGCGACCGGGGCCGGCTTCAGGGCCGGGTGGATGCCGACAGGAACTGGGCAAAGCGCCGGTCGCTGGGGGACAGGTCCATCAGCAGCATGGCCGGGACGGTCGTCCAGGCAAGGGCCGAGTGCTCCAGGCAGACGGGTTCGCCGTCGAACGCGACCGGGTGGAACTCGATCACGAAGTCGGAGCCTGGGTCGTCGACGGCAAACAACTGCCCGCCGCAGGAACGGACCTCCACCCCGAGTTCTTCGGCCAGTTCCCGGCGGACCGCCGCCTGAAGGGTCTCCCCCGGCTCCAGTTTGCCGCCGGGGAACTCCCACAGCCCGCCATGGCGCTTGTGGGCGGGGCGCCGGCAGATGAGGAACCGGCCGTCCCGTTCGGCCACGGCCGCCACTACGCGGATCTTCTGGTCCTGGGTCAATGGCGGCTCGGCGGGAATCAGGCGGGGGTGCGGGATTGCGCCGCCCTTGGGGTCCTGTCGAGCATACCAGGACAAAGCCTGCGCGCTGCCGGCCGCGGACCCAGTCCCGGCAGGACAGGTTCAGGTCGCCCCTGGCCCTGCGGCCCGTGAGCCACTCGCCCAGCCACTGGCTGGCCACGGCCGGAGAGCCGGCCGCGACCTGGTCCAGCACCGCGAGCAGGGTCCTGGACCAGAGCACCCGCCGGGCGTAGCCGTCCCAGGCGGACCGGGCTTCCTCGGCCCAGCCGGCTTCGGCGGCGAGGCCCGCCGCCGCCCACCGGGAGAGGCCGAGCATCGCATGCATGGCCAGGATCCCCCGGCCGAGGCCCTTGCCCCGGGACGCCGGCTCAGCCATGGGCGGCCTCCGCCCTGCGCCGTCGCCATTCGGCCCGCAGCCGCTCCCTGAGCGCCCGCGCCCGCCTGGCGCCGCGGGCCAGGATCAGCTCGGCTTCCTGTCGCACCCTGCCCAGTTCCGGCAGGGCACCGGCCAGGGTCCGCTCGGCTTCCTGCCGCGCCCTGCACAGTTCCGCCAGGATTCCGGCCCGGGCCGGCCTTGGCGCCGGGGTCCAGGGCTGGAACCGGGTCCAGCCCCAGGCCAGGGCCAGCGCCAGGAGGCCCCAGCCCACCGGCGAGCGCGCCGCGATCCGGAAGTCCTGGCCTGACGGGACCGACCCGTAGGCGAGGTTGGCCACCAGGAAGATCAGCAGCACCAGGGCCAGACCGGCCGGAAGGCGCTGGCCCAGGATCCAGCGGAACAGCCCCCAGGCGCCCGGCAGCAGCGCCAGGGGCGCCATGCCGATGAAGAACGCGTTGTACCAGGTGAGGTTGGCCATCATCACGGTGCCCAGCAGGATCCGGTTCTCCTCCCGCCTGGGCCAGACTGAGAACGACACCGGCCGGCCGTTCAGGACCAGGCCGGACAGGTAGTGGCAGGTCTCGTGGCAGAAGGTCCCGGGCAGCACCAGCAAAGAGAAGGCCCAGAACAGCCGCTTGGCCTTCTGGAACAGCCAGAGGACCGCCGCCAGGAGGCCCAGGCAGAGCCAGCCTTCGCCGGGCATCATCGCCGCCACTCCGGTCTGGGTTCCCATGCGCGTCGGCTCTCCTTCCAGGCGCCCAGTGTGGGGCGGGCGGTGCGACATTGCCTGGCGCCTGGCGTCAGGCGGTCACCACATACCGCCGGAGGCGCCGGTCCCGGTCGCTCCAGCCGAACCGGCCCAGCAGGCCCCGCATCTCTTCGCCGATGGCCATGGCAGCGGCCAGCACCGCCGCTCCGTCCACCTCGGCGCTCCGGAGCCAGGGCGCCTTCACGATGTACGGATGGGCGTCGATCCACGGGCCCAGGAGGTCACAGGCCGGCCGGCGGCGGGTGAGGTAGGCCAGGTCGATGCCCCGGGACGGGTGCCAGTTGGCCGACTTCCGGCCGCCCTTGTAGAGGGTCGAGACCCGGAGGTTGGGCATCCCGCCCCGCTCCTGGGCATCGCGCTCGGCCCGGGCGGCGGGGCCGCTGGCGTAGTGGAGCAGACCCGGGTGCTCCTGGGTGATGAAATAGTCGATCCGGCCGGCGGCCGCGTTGGCCAGTCCCACCGCGAGTTCGTAGGCATTGACGTCGGGCTCCCGGCTCAGGTCAAGAAGCATCCCCCAGCCGCCGTCGGCCGACGGCAGCCGGGTCCAGCCGTCCCGGAGGATCAGCTCCGCGGTGCGGGCCCGGACCCGGCGGGTGGTTTCGCCAAGGGGCTCCAGGTGGGCCGGGATGGGCGCGCCGAAGCCTCCGGAAAGGGCCCGGACCAGGTCCGCGGCGCTTTCCGCGGGCAGCTCCGGCGTCCTGGCCAGGCCGTCCACCACCTCCATCCAGGGCCCGACTCCGGACGGAACCGGCTCCCGGTTGCGGCTCCAGCCGTGGCTGGCGGCCTTGACCAGGTCCGCCACCACCGGATCGGCCTCCAGGCCGAAGGCCTCCGCCACCAGGGAGACGGCCTCGAACTTGCCTTCCCGGTCGCCGACGATCCGGGACCGCGGGGAGAGCGGCAGGATGCTGCGGAGGGCCTCGGCGTGGTCGACGCTGGAGGGGTGGTGGTCGATCCAGGCCACCTCGCCACCGGGGAGCAGCAGGGCCCTGAGCCCGGCGTGGAGCCGGCTCGCCGCCTGGGGATGCCAGTAGGTGTCGGTGACGTAGATGGTCCGGTAGCGCCGGCCGGAGGCGGCGGCGTCGTCCAGTTCCGCGGCCAGGTAGCTGCCCTGGGTGAGGATGAGGTCGGGGGCGGGGCCGTCGCCCAGGGCCCGCAGGAGGGCGGCCCCGGACAGGAGACCGTCGCGATCGGTGTGGGAGATGAGCAGGATGTCGTTCAAGCGTGCCTTTCGATCTGGGTGGGTGCGGGGAAGCCGATGGCCTTCCGGCGGGATTCGGGCTTGATGCCGCTTTCGGCGGCGAGCCGTTCGGCCAGCTCGAGGCCGGTGGCGGCGGGGCGGAAGCGGGCCTGCTTGGCCACCGCGGCGAAATCGCCGGGGGTCAGGTGGCCGATGGCGTCCAGGGCGTGCCTGGCGCGGAGGTCCAGCTCCAGGCCCAGGGACTCCGCCAGGTCCTGGAACAGGACCAGCGCCTGCTCCCGGCGGAGGAAGCCGAACCGGACCTTCAGGTCGAACCGGCGCAGGGACGCGGGGTCGAGGGAGTCCATGAGGTTGGTGGAGGCGATGAAGATCCCCGGGAACGCCTCCATCTGCGTCAGCATTTCGTTCACCAGGGTGATCTCCCAGCTGCGCTGGGCGCCCTTGCGGTCCTGGAGGAAGCTGTCGGCCTCGTCCAGGAGCAGGATGGCCCCCTCCTGCCGGGCTTCGGCGAACATCCGGGCGAGGTTGTGCTCGCTTTCGCCCACATACGGGCCGAGGATGTCGGAGGCCCGGCGCACCAGGAGGGGCAGGTCCAGCTCCCTGGCCAGGTGCAGGCCGAAGGCGGTCTTGCCGGTGCCGGAGGGACCGTAGAGGCAGAGCCGGCCGGCGCCCTGGCGGCGCAGCCCGGGGACCATGGCGGCCAGGTCGCAGTCGGTGTTGAGCACCTCCGGCCGGTAGCGGGTGGCGAAGCCCTGGACGCCGGGGGCTTCCCGGGTGGCGCCCAGGGCCTCCAGGGTGTTGCCCAGGATCCGGGGCAGGGCCCTGGACACGTCCAGTCCGGGATCGCCCTTCAGGGCGAGGCGGACGACGCTCGCCGAGCGCTCCACCAGGGCCGGCACCAGGCCCTGGTGCTCGGCCATGGCCGAGGCCCAGGCCGGGTCCACGGCGAGGTCGCCGAGGTAGTCCCGGAGCACCCGGCTGCGGACGCTGCGGGGCGGGACGTCCAGTTCCAGGATGTAGTCGAAGCGGCGCCGGAAGGCCGGGTCGACGCCCTGCAGCTGGTTGGTGACCCAGAACGCCGGGACCGGGTTCTCCTCCAGCGTCCGGTTGACCCAGGCCTTGATGCCGCTACGGTTGCCGCGGCCGCGGTGGTCCTCGTCGCCCATCTGGCGGAACACGTCCTCCACCTCGTCGAACAGCACCAGGCTGGCGCCGCCCCCGTGCAGGATGGTCTGGGAGAGGTTGTAGGAGCGGAACCGGTTCTCGCCGCCGATGGGCTGGCGGTCCTCGGTCTCCGAGGCCACTTCGAACAGCCCGTAGCCCAGGTCGGCGGCCAGCATGCGGGCGAACTGGGTCTTGCCGCCGCCGGGGCGGCCGTGGAGGAGGATGTTGACGCCCTTGCGGCGGCGGAGGATGGCCTCCTGGAGGAAGGGCCTGAGGATCGCCAGGTCGTCCTGGAGGTGGGAGTAGGCCTGCGGCGTCAGCAGGGCCCTGGGCGAGGGGGTGAAGCAGTTGGCGAAGATGCCGTAGGGCTTCTTCTGGGCGGCGTTGAGCCGCTCGAACAGGCCCGGCATCAGCTCGGCCTTGTTCTCGAAGTCCCACCGGTTGAAGAGGTCGAGCTTCACCAGCCCGGACCGGGAGAGCCGGCCCGCCGGGGTCAGGGCGCGCTGCACCTGGGCCAGGGGCCGCTTCAGGGCCACGGCGAGGATGGTGTGGAAGCCCGACGCGCTGACCGACCCGACGACGTCCAGGAACCGTTCGATCGCCATGAGCTGGCGCCCCAGGAGCAGGAATGTGAGCACGTCCAGCTCGGTGGCGTCGAGCCCGACCAGCTCCCCCAGGCGCTGGAGGTTGCCGGCCAGCACGCTGCGGGCGGGGAGGCCGGGCGGGGTCAGCTCCATCCGGGCCAGGCCGGCCTGGAAGAGCTTGCGGGCCCGGGCGGGGTCCTTCAGGCCGGCCGCCGGGACCGCCTTGAGCTTGAAGGGGGCGAGCAGCTCTTCCGCGGACATCCGGTCGGACTTGAGCAGCGGGCCCAGCTTGCCGAGGTTGACCAGCAGCCTCGCGAACCAGAGCTGGGCCAGGGGGCGGAACGCCTGGGGCAGCATGTCCATCTGGCTGGGTCGGTTTCGTCCTCGCATCGGTCATCTCCAGACTCCATGATGGGGAGCCTGGCGCGACAATTTGTGTCGAAGTTCAAATCTATAAAAAAAAGGAGTTATTCAAATGTCAAGGCCATTGGTCATGGGTGGTACAGGGCCATCGTGGCGGCGATCCGGGCGGCGATCTCCTCCCTCAGCGCGGGCGGGGAGAGCACGACGGCATCCGCCCCGAACTGGAGCACCCAGCGGCTGACCCCGGCGAAGTGGGTGGCCTTGAAGTGGACCTTCAGGGTCTCGCCCTCGGTCTCGAACCAGTAGTCCGGCAGCGGCGGCGGGGCATCCCTGAGCGCCTGCACCCAGTACCGGCCGCGGATCTGGACCACCACCTCGAGCGGATCCACGCTGTCCGACCAGCCTCCGACCTGGTAGAGGGCGGACTGCTCCAGGAGGCGGAGCGCTTCCGGGCCCAGGATCCCGCGCCCGTCGAACTTGACGGCATCGATGCGGTTCAGCCGCAGGTGGATGACCTGGCCCTTCTCCCGGTTCCAGGCCACCAGGAAGGCGCTGCCGGCGAAGAGATCGTGGACCAGGGTGTACGGGACAACCTGGAGCTGGATGCTGTTCTCCCAGCCCGCCGCCCGGTAGTCGAGGGTGACCAGGCTCCGCGCCTCCAGCGCCCGGAGCAGGGGCTCCAGGACCTTCTCCCCTTCGATGGGATCCTCCACGTCGCCCTGGATCCGGACCGCGCGCTCCATGCGCTGGAACACCAGCCGGTCCGCGTCGGTCATCTTCTCGTCGGCCAGGCTGTTGAGCACCTCCAGGATGCCGTCCCACTGGCGGGTCCCGGAGGCGGACAGGGCGAGGCCGGCGAGGCGCAGGGCCAGGCGGGTGTCACCGGATATCCGCCGGTCCCAGCGCGGGGCCCGGGTCATGCGGTAGACCTGGCTGCGCTGGCCGGGCGGAGTGGCCGCCTCGATGACGGCGCCGTCCTTGCGGAGCTGGGCCAGGATCCGGTCCACGCCCCGCAGGCTGAGGTCCACGGCCCGGGCCAGCTGGTCGCGGGTCAGGCCCTTGTCTCCGGCCTTGTGGAAGCGTCGCACCGCCTCCTTGAGCTTGTCGATGGCGATGATGCCGTGGGTCAGGATGGCGGGCATGGGCGTCCTCCGGAATGGAGCTAGGATGGATCCAAGGTTACAGGCTATGCGTGACCGGACCCCGGCAGGATCGGGGCCTCCATGAAGTTATTGCCGTACCAGCGACAGGGAATGACGTCCATCCCCCCATTGCCGAAAGCCGACCCCATGCCGACCCTGCATCCCGACCCGCCCCGGATTCCCGCCTGTCTGGAGAGCGAACTGAAGGTGCTGAACGCCCTCCGGACCCTGCCGCCCCAGGCCCACGTGTTCGTCAGGCTGCAGATCCTGGACCCGGAGAAGAACCGGGACCGGGAGATCGATTTCCTGGTGCTCCACCCGGAGCTGGGGCTGGTCATCGTCGAGGTGAAGGGCAGGGGGGTGGAGCCCCGGGGCGACCACTGGGAGAGGTTCAGCCCGGTCCGGCAGGTCTGGGAGGCCATCGAACATCCCGGGGAGCAGCTCAGCGCCCAGCAGTACGCCCTGCTCAAGTTCCTGCTGGCGGCGGAGACCGGCCACCTCCCCGAGGTCACCCGGGTGCTGGCGCTGCCGTTCCTGCCGCTGCCGGCCGGCCGGGACCTGGGCCCGGACCTGCCGGCCTGCCGGATCCTGACCGAGGAGAAGCTGAAGGATCCCTTCCTGGCGCTCCGGGAGGCGGTGTCGGGCGG
>Ga0316217_10001947_pt1 | contig 25825 bp, 23 predicted proteins | sample 1anoAmetaG_FD_203633 | JGI IMG/M metagenome (GOLD analysis project Ga0316217, IMG submission 203633) | Freshwater microbial communities from Trout Bog Lake, Wisconsin, USA - 1anoA | ecosystem: Environmental > Aquatic > Freshwater > Lake > Hypolimnion/Profundal zone | place: USA: Wisconsin...
ACCTGAGCCCTCTTTTCCAAAAGAGGGAGAGGAAGAAAGGGCTACTCGGCAACCGGAGTCGTCTCCTGAGTCGGGACCGCTTCTCCGACCTCGACTCCTGAGGATAGCTTGGCTTCGGCCTTGGCCTTCATTTTTTCCTCTTTTTTGCGCTTCTTCTCCATTTCCTTCCTGCGCTTTTCGAATCCGTAATTGATTTTGACCATGGGGTTTTCCGTGTTGTTGGTTGAAGGCTCAGCAGCAGTAGCGACTACAGGTCGCCGACGTCACCGTTGAGCCACTTGTTAAATTTTACATCCAGGCGTGCGAGCATCGCGGCGGTGTCGCGGTCCATGTTGGTAAACTCTCCCCACTTGAGGATGTCGCGGGCCTTTCCGGATCCCTCGACCTCGATGATGAAGTCCTCCACCAGCGTTCCCTGTGAGGCGTAGGCAGTGCGAAGGTGTTCCTTGCAGAGCTCGGCCGTCTGGTTCTGCCTGTTCTTGGTCCCGATACCCATTCAGGAGAGAGAGGAACATCCGCGGCATGCGGATAAGAGGTGATTTCGGTAACTCAACAGGAAGTCACTCTACTCCGATTACGGCCGGACACTAATGAAATTATCACCGGGATCCGCCATCTCCGGGGAGTACTCACGGACGTGGTGCTTGTTTTGTGTTGCAAAGCATGGGAACTGCACCACCTTAAGGATGTTCGATATTTAATGATTCGTTGCGTGGTGAATTGTCAGTTGAGTTTCTCAATGGTGATTTGAAACCCGGTTCTCGGGAACAGCTCTGATTTGCGGATTTCGTCACCAACCAAACACAATACATGAAACTCTACGTAGGTAATCTTACCTTTGACACCACCGACCAGGATCTTCGCGATCTCTTCACCCAGTATGGCAAGCCGACGGATGTCGCCCTTGTCACCGACCGTGAAACCGGCCGCTCACGCGGATTCGGATTTGTCACCATGAGCAATGCCGAGGAGGGCAATGCAGCAATCAGCGCCCTGGAGGGCAAGGACTACCAGGGCCGCAACCTGACCGTCAACGAGGCCCGTCCTCGTGAAGACCGTCCCCGCGGTGACCATGGCAGTCGCTCCTTCGGAGGCGACCGTGACCGTGGTCCCCGCCGCTACTAGGCAGACTCCCAAGGGTTTTTAGAACCCTTCAATCAGAGCGGAACTTCCGATCATACGGGGTTCCGCTTTTTTGTGTCCTGTAACGACCCCTGTCCAGGTCGTCACTTGGCCTTGATCCAACCAGAAAACCGAACACGCTCAACAAGGGCCATATGGGGGACTGTTAACGCGGCCAGTCCAACAAAAACTATTTGAATAAGGCGCTCATCGAGGGACTTCCCCTTGAGGAGCCACCATGCCAGTGCCGATACCACGACGACTCCGATCATCGGAAGGAAGGCAGAGAGAGCCAGCAGGCGTCTTGAAAAAGTTCCCGAATAGTCGATTGTCCTGAGGATATGGCGCGCGCTATGCATGCCGCAAAAGAAGAGGGTGAATGCAACAAGCGGGGGGGCTGCAACACTCATCAGAACAACGGAGCCAATCTCCATGGCTCCCAGCCAATCCCTCCACATAAGCATGATAACGGCAAGCGCCGCACAAGGCAGCCAGATCAAGGCCAGCAGCTTGATCCAGGGCATGAGCAAGAGGGCTGGCGCATCACCCACAAGAAGACCAAAAAGACGCCCCATTTCCTCCGAGTGAAGGAGGGCGGGCAACAATAGGACGCAACCTCCGTAGAGAATTCGAGTCGCGAGAGGGGTTCCTTTCTCAGGATCTCCAGAGAAATGGGCCGCTGAGATCAAAAGAAACAATATTAAAAAAACCATCGGCGCCCACCACCAAACCGCAACAACAACCGCCGCAAGAAGAAGATAGATCAGGGTAAAGAGCATCCAATCCAATGGCCTGCGCAGATCATAAAGCCTGTAAGCAAAGATGGTGTCCAAAGCACCGTGCGGGACACCCAAAAGCAGGATCAAGGTTGCAAGGATGATGAGTCCTGACTGGCCAGTGAAATTCGCCTTTTGGAGTCCGGCACATGCGAAAAAAACAGCCGCACCAAACGCGCAGAGGCTGAATAATAATCCCTGGATACGAATGAGGCTCATCTGTTTCCTAAAACCCTTTTTCTTTTTTTCCTTTTCGACCGGAGGATAATCCAACCTTCTTAACTAACTCGCTCAGAAAAGGTGCCGGGGGAAGCGATGCCATGATCGCGATGCAGTCGAAAAAACTAGCATGATCACTCATGAACCGGGCCACGCACGAGGGTTCGACCTTGGAAAAGAGTGAAAAGAAAAGGTCAGGCGCCAGTTCAGGACGCGAGCAAAGCACGTGCAGAAAAAGAGTGTCCATGGAGCGGATGATCGGAGGATCTTCCGGGTGGGATAGTGGAGGACAGCCCCCGGTTAATGCAATTGCGCACTCTTTCGACCACCTCCAGATACGCTGAAAAGCATAACCGCTACTCGGTCTGGCAGCTCCCGACATGAGTCCAGCGCGGATGTAACCGGGGTCTTTCTGTTGCATTTCCAAAGGCGCCCCCATGGGGAGGATTCCGTGCTCCCTTCTGCCGGGTGAGTAAGGCAATCCATTAAGTCGTTTCTTAACAAGCAAGCCGAACGAATCCTCCAAATCCTCTTTTTTCAGCGGCTCCGGTCCGAAAACCGTGGCCTCAACAAGGGCCTTCCTCTTTGAAAAAGGGAGAACATAGAGAAAGAGGATCTTTCCTGCGGAACTTTCAGAAAAATCCATCAACTCCACACATCCCGGATCAAAGAGGTCCTGCTCAGTTATCATCACCTCACCCAGAAACGACTGCCAAAGAAGAGGCTGAGAATCATCGGCCCGTACAACCTGAGGCCGTGTATCCACGATCATTGGAGCCGCATAGACTCCCGTTGGCGTCTCCACATGCCAAAGTCCCTCCTTCTTCAAAACTTCACCAGAGACGGTGTTATCCATCTTTAACTTGATGCGCGGAGACTGGGCTATCACTTCCTGTGCCTGCCGGTAGAAATCTTCGGCGGCCACCATCAGATAGGGATTTTCTTCGCAATTGCGGGCAATGTGATCCTTGCTCGTGGTGATGGAAAAAGATTCCCATCGGTGAGATGCAAGCTTTTCGGAATCGGATCCAAAACCACCCCAAAAACACCAGGTGCGGTCATTGGTATAGTGATGCCTGCCCTCAAGGATAATGGTTCTCGGACAGGCCTCTCCATAGTTGGCCAGATTCATGCCGAGACTGAGTCCAGCGCACCCACCCCCAAGGATGATGAGATCGGATTGATGAACCATTACTCAGGGGGTAATCACAATGCCTGTGAGGGCTAGGTGGAGTTCCGGGCGGTGAGGCAGGACAGGCGACCAGAAAGATTCCTTCAATACCATGCCCGGAAGAGCTGTCGCGGTAATCAGCGCCTTTTGGGCGGAGGAAACCATTGCACGCCTGGACCAGCAATCTCCCTGGCGCGAAACAAGATCAATTCCAATGCCACGGTAAACCCTTGCGGCGATCAAGATCGCACCACGCGCACGCAAGGGGAGATACGAGAGCCCCTCCTCTCCACTCCGGTAATACTCTTCGGCGAGTCGCAAGAGGCCGAGCACACCCAAGGCAAGCTTTGCACGCACGGCGGTATTGGGATTAATCAACTCTTCGGGAGAGAGCTCTCCAATGAGGGAAGAGGGAAGGTATCGACGGCCCCTTGCGGCATCCTCGAGGACATCTCGGCAGATGTTTGTCAATTGCATGGCGATACCAAGGTCGACTGCATGCGGATAGGCCGCCGGGGAACGGACATCGAGAACACGGCACATCATCAGGCCGACGGTACCGGCCACGCGGTAGCAGTAACGGATGAGTTCATCCTTGTCCGCAATCCGGACCTCTCCCACATCCGATGCGATTCCATTGATGAGCTCAAGAATCGGTTCTCTGGAAATGCCACGCTCCCGGGCCAGGGAAAGTCCATCGCTGATCGAGGCATCGGCGGATTCACCATCAAGGATATCCTTTCGGACCGATTCGATTTTAGAACGGGCATCCGTGGGAGTTGAGGACTCGTCGGCAAGGTCATCCAAATAGCGGCAAAACGCATAAAGCCTTGTTGCACTCTCCGCATGTCTGCTTCCTAAAAAATGCCGCGCCCAATGGAAGCTGCGCCCCTTGCTAAAGAGCACCTCATTGGCAGAAGGCGCGGCGATCATGCGGGACTCATGCCGGATTAAATGCTTCAGCGCGCGGCAGGAGGGCATCAACCACTTTTGCCGAACAGAGAACCCCTGGTAATCCGGCACCGGGATGGGTGCCGGCTCCGGTAAGAAAGAGGTTTCTTATCCCCTCCCCCTTGTTATGGAAGCGGAACCAAGCGGACTGACGGAAAATGGGGGCAATGGAAAAACCTGCCCCATGAACACTCAGGTACTCCTCGCGAAAATCCTCGGGTGTCTTGTAAAAATCAGCCCTGATCGTGGTGGAAAGTTCGGGAAGAATCGTCTCCTCCAGGGCCTTGACGATCCGATCGCGAAGTTTCGGTCCCTGAATGCTCCAGTCGATGCCCGACTGCAGATTGGGCACAGGGCAAAGGACATAAAAGCTGTCGCAACCCGGAGGGGCGAAACTTGGATCAGTGGCTGTGGGTCGGTGCAGATAGAGTGAAAAGTCATCCGCCAGGATTTTTCGCTCGAAAATATCCTTCAGCAATTCCCGGTACCTCGGTCCGAGCCAAATGGTGTGATGGGCGACATCCGGATAGGTGCGAGTCGTTCCAAAATAAAGCACAAAGAGCCCCATGGAGTACTTTGCCCCGGCAAGTTTGAGTCGTGAGGAGATCACCTGATCCTTGGAGTTGATCATGTTGCCATAAAGGTGAGCGGGGTCTGTGTTGGTGACGACGAGGTCAGCCCCGATCATCTCGCCACCCTGCAAGAGCACTCCCGTCGCCTTACCATCCTCCACAACAATCCGCTCGATCGTGGTGCCCAACCGGATAGCAATCTGATGTCTCTCCATAAGGCTCCCAAACGCAGAAGTGATGGCTGCCGTGCCACCCATTGCAAAATGGACGCCGTGAGCCCTCTCCAGATAATGGATGAGGGAATAAATACTCGTTGTGTCGAAAGGATTTCCCCCGACGAGGAGGGGTTGTATCGAGAAAGCCTGGCGAAGCTTGGGACTGGAAAGATAACGGCATACCATTTGCCAGACCGTTTCATAGTTACGCAGCCGAAGAAGTTTAGGAACCTGCCGCAGCATGGTTAAAAAACGGTGGAAGGGTTCCGCGGAAAGCCCCTCGAACCCAACTTTATAAATTCGCTTGGAATGCTCCACGAGCCGCAGGTATCCCTCACGGTCCCCGGGTTCGATACGTCCTATTTCCTCAAGGGTCTCCTCGAGCGTCCCTCCGTAGTCGAAGGTGGTGCCATCCGGATATCTGAATCGATACCAGGGCTTCAAGGGGACAAGTTTCACATGGTCGTGGAAGTTTTCCCCAAAGAGTTCAAAAAGCTCCTCAAAAAGAAACGGCGCGGTGATTACCGTGGGGCCGGCATCGTGACGAAATCCCCCCTTCTCATAAATCTGCGCACGACCTCCGAGCCCCGGGGATCGGTCAATCAGTGTGACCTGATAGCCTTTTGCCCGGAGCCTTAGTGCCGCTGCCATACCACCATAACCGGCTCCGATAACGAGCGCATGCATGGGTGGATGATAATCAACCCATCGCTTCGAGGCGATGAGAGAGATCTTTGGCAAGCTCACGAAGCAACGCGCCGGAGCCATTGGGAAGTGATCCGGCAAGAGACGATGCCTTGGCCAAATGCCTCAGAGCATGACTGCGCGCTTTCTCTGATGCCTCGTTGATTTGGCAGCGGCAGGCCGCCGCAATCACCAGCAGGGCATTGACGGAAAGAGTGCCGCGATCCTGCTCCACATCCTCGATATCATCAGCGATCTGATAACCGATTGCAAAATGCTCGGCTGCGCGGCGCGCATCCTCCGACCACATGCCTTTGGAAGAACCTTCAAGCGCGAGCTCCAGCGGCAGGCTTAACAGGGCGCCTGACTTGGCGGAGGCAATGGCATCGTAGGCAGCCATATCGCGCTCTTCATCACCGATCGGAACAAGGCGGGCACACTGACCGCCTATCACGACAGCAATACGGGCGTGAACAACGGAGAGCAACCCGGGAAGAAGAGTAGCGTTGCTGAATCGTGCAAGGGTCGCGTAGGCGGCGGAGAGAAGCAAATCCCCGGAGCACAGGGCGACATGAAAACCATACGCCGCATGTACGGTTTCCACTCCACGGCGGAATTGCTGGCGGTCTTCCAGATCGTCGTGAACAAGGGAAGCATTGTGGATGAGTTCGACGCAGGAGGCGATGGCCACAGAATCCTCCGGAGGAAGACCGAGAGCGGTACCCGCGGAGAGTGCCAACCTGGCGCGGATGCGCCGCCCCCCAGAGGAAAGATGGTAGGAGGCTGCGCGCGTGGGATCGACCCTCCCCTCAATCAACCCTGCCGATCCCATGAGCGAGGCATGAACTACCTCCGTCATCCTCTCCTCAACCACGCCGAGGAGTGATGCCCCGTGCAGTCCGGCACCGATCGTTTCCTTAGCAAGCGTGGACATAGAATGAGGCTCTAGGGGGTAGCCCGAGAACTAGCCTTACTGTAAAAAGGAACCGTGCGCCGTATAAACCGGCGCACGGTAAATCCTTAATGTTACTTGGCGTGGGCGTCCGTCTCGTTGACAGCGGCGGCCCAAATGATGACACCGAAGGCAATCTTGTTGAGCACGTCGGCCAAGTTATAAACAATGTTCAGTCCCTTCATGCTCTCCTCGTGGCTCATTCCCGTGAGATAGCCAACGAAATAACCAATCGGGTAAATCGCCCAACCGAAGGTGACGATCAAGCGCATGAGGTTGAAAGCAGTCTTCACTGCAGGAGGTGACTGGTGCGCATTGATGCGGCTTGCCTCACCGAAGAAAATCTCAAAAAGAATGAAAGCCCATCCGAGCATTCCCACGATGAAGGCCGGCAGAACGGGAGCATAACCGGCCTCACCGACATATCCGCCGACGAGCATGACAATCGTGCCGATCAGCAAGCGCCAGAAGACGCCCACGGGAACCTTCGTGATGGCCGAGAGAATCAGGAAGAACTCGACCATGAGGAGCGGCACGGTAATCAGCCAGTCGATGTAACGATAGACGGTCGGTGTGTCGTGGGTGGTCACCCAAACCTCACGCATGTAGAAATAGTGAACGGCTGCAACCAACGTCACGAGACCGGAGACGGTAAGGGAGGTCTTCCACTTTCCGGACACCCGCTGGGTTTCGAGGAAGAAAAAGGCCGTGGAAGCGACAAGGGCCATGGAGATCAACCAGAAAGAAATTCCGACAAAATCATTCGGTTGAAGGACAATTCCGGCAGAAGCCTGGGCTCTAGCAGGCATGAGGAGGGCCGCAAATGCGACTAATGACAATTTGGGAAGCAAGGAGCTTATCTTCATTTTAATGTTTGGGGGTTAGGGGCTTGTTCAACTAACACAACGGACTACAAAACAAAAAAACAGACAAAGCAAAAAAAATCGCTGTTTTCAGTTCAACATACCTGTCCGGAGGTAGTCGTGCTATCACTTCCCTGATGTCTGAAGAAGATCTCCCCACGACAGACGAAAAAACAGGACTGAAGCGCCAGCTTGGTCTCTGGAGCATGACGCTCGCGGTGGTGACGGGGACGATCGGATCGGGTTGGCTCTTCGCTCCCTATCTCTGCGCGAAGCAGGCGGGTCCTTACAGCATGGTGGCGTGGCTGATCGGCGGACTGATGTCCTTCATCATCGCGATCGTCTTCGCGGAACTCGGTGCACTCATCGCCAGTGACGGGGCTCTCGCCGAGGTTCCCCTCCTCACCCACGGAAGGACCGCGGGACTCATCGGTGGATGGAGTGTCTGGATCGGTTACGTGACGATCCCGACGATCGAGGTCCTTGCCATGATCGAGTATCTGGCGAGCAAGATGCCGTGGCTCACGATCGACACACCGCACGGCCAGGTGCTCAGTGCCTGGGGCATGGCGTGCGCGACCGTGATGCTGATTATCTTTGCGTGGATCAATCTCTCCGGCGTGGAAATGCTCTCCAAGTGGATCGACGGGCTGACATTCTGGAAACTCAGCATCCCGCTCTTCGTTTCGGCAACCCTGATGATGAAGCAGAGTCACTGGGGCAATCTTTCCTCCGGATACGCAGTGAATGGGACGATCCATGACGGGATCCTGACCGCGGTGAGCGCGGGCGGCGTGCTCTTCAGTCTCTTCGGATTTCGGACCTCGATGGATCTGGCCGGCGAGGCAAGGCGTCCACAGCGCGACGTGCCACTCTCGATGGGACTCGGCCTACTCATCTGCCTGGCCATCTACATGGTTCTCCAACTGGCATTCCTGGTCTCGGTCGACCCTAGCCAGATCGCCCATGGATGGGCCAACCTGGTTCTTTCCTCCCATGGAGGACCCCTGATCGCGATCGCGATGGGTGCCGGTCTTGTCTGGGTGGCGAACCTGCTCCTCGCCGACGCCGTGCTTTCACCGGGGGCGACCGCCATCGCCTACATCGGGCTCTCTTCGCGCACCAGTTGGATGATGGGACGCTGCGATCTGCTACCGAAGTGCTTTCAATACCTCAACAAGGAATCTGTCCCCTGGGTGGGCATCGTGAGCAGTCTCATCATCGGGATCATCATGCTCTTCGGGGGGCCGAGCTGGCAGAAGATCGTCGGCTTCCTGACAGCGACCTCGATGATCGCGCTGGCGATCGGACCGATCAGCCTGATTGCGCTGCGCCTACAATTACCGAAGGTGGCAAGGCCGTTCCACCTGGTGGGAGCTCCGCTCATCTGCAGGCTGGCCTTCATCATGACGACCTGGGCGATCCTCTGGAGCGGACGCGAGGCTATTATCGGATCGATTGCCGTGGTGGTGATCCCGACGATTCTTTTCCTGATTCCAAGGGGCATCCGGGGCGGTTCACTCGATCTGCGCAATGGTCTCTGGTGGATCCTCTACTTCGGAGGCATCCTCATGATTCTCTTCGTGATCGACACGAAGGGTTGGTATCCGCTTCCGGTTCCGCAGCAGATGATCATTTCCGCGATCTTCTCACTGATTGTCTTTCCGATCGCCGTGGCCTCGCGCCTGAAGGAAGTCTCGCCCGAGGCACCACTCGAATTCCACGAGTAGTTGAACTAATACTTGAGGGAGTTTGTCCCTCTTTCTTTTCTTTTTTTGAACAGTCACGTCCCGACACGGGTCAGCTCTAATATGAAAAGTTCACCCTTTGTCGGTGCTGTCTCGTCGTCCCGTCACCATGGCAGCGCTTGGCGAAGGCTACCGCTTTCCCTGCTTGCCCTCATCGCCAGTTGCCTCGGAACAATGCAACTGCAGGCGGCTACCGCTGCTCCATCCATCTCCGCCGGATGGACCGTCAATGCCTGGTCGGGAGGTTACACAGCCTACCTGAACATCACCAACACCGGCACCAACACCATCTCCACATGGAGCGCCACCCTAACCACCCCTCAACAGGAAACCTCGGTCTGGAACGCAACCATCTCGGGCCCCGTGGCAAACGTCTACACGCTGACACCCGCAAGCTGGACAGCCAAAATCGCTCCCAAGGCATCCGTTCAAATTGGATTCACTTTCAACGGAGCACCTCCGGTGACTCCGAAATTCGTGTTCAATGGATCGACTGTTTCCCTAACCGGAACACCTTCGTCATCACCGACTCCTACGCCAACACCAAGCCCCACTCCTTCCCCAACGGCAACGCCTTCTCCAACAGCGACGCCTGTACCCAGCCCTACGGCTACTCCAAAACCTTCCCCAACCGCGACTCCAACACCTGCTCCGAGCGCGACACCTGTACCTAGTCCCACAGCAACGCCCACCCCGGTTCCTAGCCCTACGGCTACTCCAACGCCAACGGCCACACCGACTCCGTCGCCGACAGCAACCCCGACACCCGTTGTCAATGGCGCACGCCATCTCACCGGTTATTTTCCGAGCTGGTCGGAGCCCTATTTTTACTATGCCGGTTATAGCGGCACCCCGATGACCGATGCCCAACTGCTTGCAGCAAGCAGGCTGGCTCAGACAAGCACCACTCCTTACACGGACATCTACCTTGCCTTCGCCCAGCCAAACTTCACCTGGTCGGGCATCACCAACAACACCTGGAGCGGCACGGGACTGAGCTTCTCCTCAGCTCCCCAGGATGTGGCCCAGTCAATCCGTCTCGTACACAACGCCGGCAAGAGGGTGGTGCTTTCGGTCGGTGGCGCCACTTACTCGAACTGGTCAGCCCTTGCATCCGATGCCGGCAAGGCAAGCGGAGTCTCCACCTCTCCCACCAAGACGGCGCTGACCCAAATTCTGGTGGATCTGAAGCTCGATGGACTGGATGTCGATTATGAGACCTCGGGGACAACCGCCACTATCACCACGGAATATGCGCAGGCCATCCAGGCAATGCGCGAGGCGGTCGATGCAGCAACGGCGATCGACGGACGCTCCCGCGTGCTGGCCTTGGCCGGGTGGTCCACTGGGGCAGACTACACGGCCCAGATCACCAATCCTGCAAACCCCTCCCAGATCTCCTACTGGGGAGGCTCGGCAGGACGCGAGCGCATTGCCTTCGCCTCACAGGTCACAACCGGTGCCTACGCGGGCAAGACCGTCGGCAGTCTCCTCAATGCGCTCAACGTGATGAGCTATGATGCCGGTTATCAGTACTACGACCCTTCGGTCGCCTACGACGAGTACCGCAAAATGCTTCCTTCAAACGTGATTGTTTCGGGAGGCCTGGAAATCCCCACCGAGTCGTGGGGCGGCGCCGTCCTGGTGATCAACAATGCCGATGCCGGATCCACGGGAACCGTGGTGCAGAAGGATCAGTATCAGAACACGCTGAACCTCCCCTACTCGGTGCAGCGTCTTGGAACCCACATTCTGGGCAACACCGTCAACGTGAACACCAATGACGGACTGATGGTTTGGGATTTGCTTCTCACCAACTCGACCAAGGTAACGACCGCAAGCGGAGGAAGCGCCTACACAGCCACTCCCTCCACGATCGGCACGGAGGCTGTTTCGCTCTTCGGTTCCACGGTAACCCCCATCCCCACTCCGACACCTACTCCCACTCCCTCGGCAACGCCGACTCCAACGGCCACACCCGTCCCAAGTCCGACGGCTACCCCGACACCGACGGCAACACCTGCTCCGAGTGCGACACCCCTCCCCTCGCCGACCCCTGCTCCCTCGGCAACGCCTCTCCCCACGCCGATCCCCTCCTTCGGATCGGTCACAACCACCGGCACCATCAACTTCCACTACAGCTTCGGCACGAATAACAACGGCCAGATTGGAGACTTCATGACGCTGGATGGTGACAACTACACCGACCTCATTATGGCGAACATGATCGCCGGAGTGATGTATGGCCACCTGCTCAAGGAGGTGACACCGGGCATCCAGTTCAACAACGACTACCTCTACGGATCGATCCTTGCCCAACTGATGCAGGAAAACATCGCCACCGAATACTACACCAACACCAGCCTGCTCCTTGATCCCTCGCCCTACCAGCAGTCGGTCATGGGTGCGGGACAGGGCGGCCCCTACCAGATCAACAACTACGCGGTCGACATGGTTGCGGGCACTTACCAACCGCAGGGCTTCTCACTCATCAACTATGTGGCGATCCAGAAGAACATCGGATTCTCGATGAGCAATGCCGCCGTCCAGTACAACCAACCGACCCCGGCATCGTTCAATAGCAAGTACTATGGTCCGATCCTCACGGCCTACTTCCATCTGAACGATTACCTGGCCCTCCAGTATGTGGGCGGAGCCAATCTTCAAACACCTTGGTCCGCCACGGGCAACCAATGGACGCCACCTTGGCAACCGGCCTTTGATTCGGCGCTGACTTCCTTTGAAAATCTACCGGGCAGTCAGCTCGATATCCTCCTGAACGTGGCCTACAACGCCGGCTACTACGCCCAACTGTTCACCTCGGATGTGGCGGCCAGCGTCAACTCGACAGCCGCGACGGCAGCGGCGCTGGGGAGTTACACTAATGCGTGGAACGGTGGCGAATACCAGCAGTACCCCTACCAGGTGCGCAGCTATCTGGATCAGCTCTACAACAACCCGACGCCCAAGTTCAATAACCTGAGTTCGATCACGACATCGTCCACACACGTTGCCTTCCCGATGAGCACGCTGGGGAATGTCTTCAACAATGTCTTCGCAACGCTGGCCTACGTGGATGGCTCGGGGAAATACAATTACATCTCGGTGGCACAAGCCACGGCAGCCTTCAATCAGGCACTGGCTGCAAACGGAGTGACCTCCAGCAGCGTTCTCGACCTGAGCGCCGCCCCGCAACGGGCCATCATCTTCAGCGTGCTCGATGCCGCGATCGGCAACCTCGAGAAGAACCTGAACACCCTCTTTGTCGACCGAACCTTGAACCAACTTTAGTTAGTTCAAGCCGGACGTCCCTCTCCGGGGGGATGGGGACGTCCGGGCTAGGTTGATTTCCTGAGATTACCCATTTCCTCGATTTCCTTATGGAGTTTTCGTGGGCCTGACCATAAAGTCGGTCGTATGGTTCGTTAGCCAAGCGGTTAGGCACGGCTCTGCAAAAGCTGAGAGACTGGTTCGACTCCAGTACGAACCTCCACTTTCCCAAATTAGTTAACGATCAATCAAGGAGGTCCGGCCTGCTTTTCCGGGTAGCCTCCAAGGCCTGCTCCGCACGCCATGTGGCGATGGCGGCATGGTTGCCGGAAAGAAGGATCGGGGGAACTTTCCAGCCATTGAACTCCTCAGGTCGCGTGTAATGGGGATGATCAAGCAGACCCGTTTCGAAGGATTCGGTGACCGCAGACTGATCATCTCCCAACACCCCGGGAATCAACCTCACAATCGCATCGGTCAGCACGAGGGCTCCGAGGACGCCGTTGGTGAGGATGTAATCACCGATCGAGATTTCGTCATCAACGAGGTGATCGGCCACGCGCTGGTCGACTCCCTCGTAGTGGCCGCAGAGCAGGATGAGGTGTTTTTCCTCCGCATACTCGCGAACGATCGATTGCCTGAGTGGACGGCCCTGAGGGGTCAGGAAGACGACCTTTGTCTCGGGTCGGCGCAGCTCGGCAAGCGCGGCGGAAATCGGCTCGATCTTCATGACCATGCCCGGACCTCCGCCATAGGGAGCATCATCAACGGTGCGATGGCGGTCGTGTGTCCAGCGACGCAGATCAACGGCCTCAAGTTTCGCAAGCCCCGCCTCCTGGGCGCGTCCGAGGATACTCTCGCGGAGAACTCCCTCGGCGATGGAGGGAATGGGGGTGAGCACCTGGATCTCGATCATGGAAATAACCTCGGATGAACGGTGGCTCGTCATCAAGCTTCATCGTGGGATAGTCTTCCTGCCATTCTCTCCCTTCCCTCGTGAAGAACCGTCGCTCCCAACAATCCTCCGGCAAGAAGAAGCCTCGCCGCCGCAGGGGAGGATTCTTCGGGATGCTCTTCAAACTGGGGGTCGCCGCCCTCCTCCTCTGGATGATGGTGGGCCTCTTCTACTACCTCTGGGCTCTCTCCTTCGACATCACGACGATCGGCCAGATGCCGCAGCGCTCCGCGATCTATGACCGCAACGGCACGTTCTACAGCCGCACCGCCGGGGAAAACCGGATCATCGTTCCCTACGACAAGGTCTCCCCCAACTTCGTGAACGCGCTGGTGAGCCGCGAGGACTCGCGCTTCTACGAGCATCACGGAATCGACCCGATCGGCATCGCCCGCGCGGCGGTGAGGAACCTGCTCTTTGGCAGCATGAAGCAGGGTGCCAGCACGATCACCCAGCAACTGGCGCGCAACAGTTTCCCGCTGGGTGGAAAGACCTTCAACCGCAAGTTCCTGGAGGCCGCGATGGCCTTCCGGTTGGAAATGGAACTGAGTAAGGAAAAGATCCTAGAGCTCTACATGAACCGGATCTATTTCGGCTCCGGTCTCTACGGGGTGGAAGCGGCAAGCCAAGCCTATTTTGGCAAACCGGCAGCCGACATGGATCTATCCGAAGCGGCGCTGCTTGCCGGGCTGATTCGCAGCCCGAACAGGCTCTCTCCACTTAATAACCTTGATGCCTCGCTCAAGCAGCGTGATGTGGTGCTCGATCAGATGGAAGAGCACGAACCGCCTTTCATCACCCATGCCCAGAATGAGAAAGCCCGCGCCGAGGAAATCATCCCCCGCCAGCAGGCGGTCATCAATCCGCTCAACAGTTGGGCGATCGATGCGGTCCTGCATGAACTCGAAGCGGTGATCCCCCTTGATCGGATCGACACGGGAGGACTGAAGATCGACACGACAATCGATGCGGGCCTTCAGCAGGAGGCCGAAAAGGCCGTGGCGGGACGCCTTCAACAGATCGAGCAGCGGTCCGACTTCCGCCAGCAACACCATGTCGGCAAAGGAGGCGAGCCGGCAGAGATGCTTCAGGGAGCGCTGATCGCCATGGACAATGCGAGCGGTGGGATCGCGGCCATCGTGGGGGGAAGGGATTTCGCGAAGAGCAAATACAACAGGGCGCTGGTCGCCATGCGCCAGATCGGCTCCTCGGCGAAGCCCTTCGTCTACGAGGAGGCGATTCGCGAGGGGGTGATCACGCCGGAAACACCGATCAGCGATGCCAGGCTCACTCCCTCGGACCTGCCCCCACGCTTCACCTCCTATGACCCGCAGAACAGCGACGGGACCTTCCAGGGAGAAATGCCCGCCAAGGAGGGGCTGATCCATTCACGCAACACGATGAGTGTCCGCGTCGGCATGAAAGCGGGACTCGGTGACATCGCCTCCACAATGGAGCGCCTGGGACTGGCCGAGCACGTGCCCCACTATCCTTCGATCTGCCTCGGAAGCTTTGAATCAACGCTCCGGAACCTCACCACGGCCTACACGGCCCTCGCCACCGGAGGGAAGAAACTCCAACCCCACCTGATCGAGCAGGTAACCGACAGCGACGGTACGGTCCTCTACCGCGCGACCCATGGCCGGATCCCCGTGCTCAATCCGGAAGCCACCCGCATCACGACCTCGATGTTGACCGAGGTGATGAACCGGGGAACAGCAGCGAAATCCTCGGAAATGGGACTCAACAAGCCCGCCGCCGGCAAGACCGGGACGACCGACCACTTCGTCGACGCCTGGTTTCTCGGGTACACGCAGGGACTCACCTGCGGTGTCTGGGTCGGTTTTGACCGTCCGAAGACAATCATGCACGGGGGATATGGGGCGGAACTGGCCCTTCCGATCTGGGTCGATGTCATGAAATCACCGGCAGCCGATCATTTCGCCAGGGGGCCCCTTCTGTAAAAGGGGGGAAAACCGCTTTTTCGATCCTTCTGACAGGGAGTTCTTTTCCTCTGAACGGAGGGAGTGTATTAGTTCACCTTATCCGTCATGAATATCCACGAATTTCAAGCCCGAGAACTTTTCGCCGAATTCGGCGTTGCCACCCAACCCGGACGCGTTGCCAATACTCCCGCAGAAGCGGAGACCGTTGCAACAGGTCTCAGTCAGGGCAAATTGGTGGTCAAGGCACAGATCCATGCCGGCGGACGCGGCAAGGGCACCTTCAAGAACGGATTCAAGGGGGGCGTTCATCTCTGCGACACGCCCACCGAGGCAAAGGATCTAGCCTCCAAGATGATCGGCCAGGTTCTGGTCACTCATCAGACCGGTCCCGAGGGGAAGGAAGTCGGTAAGGTGTTCGTCGGTGAGGCGGTCGACATCGCCCGTGAGCTCTACTTTGCCATCCTGATCGACCGCGCCACCTCGGTCCCGGTTGTCATCGCGAGCACCGAAGGCGGCGTCGACATCGAGACCGTAGCCGAAAAGACCCCGGAGAAGATTCTCCGCCTTTCCATCAATCCTTTCCTGGGAATCATGCCGTACCAGACGCGCGTGATCGCCGCCTCGCTCGGCCTCACCGGCCCGTTGATGAACCAGGCCTCGAAGCTCTTCACCAATCTCTACCGCCTCTTCATCGAACGCGATTGCTCCATGGTCGAGGTAAACCCGCTGGTCGTCACGACCGACGGTCGACTGATGGCTCTCGACGCGAAGTTCAACTTCGATGACAACGCCCTCTACCGCCAACCCTCGATCGTTGCGATGCGCGATGTGACCGAGGAGGATCCCCGCGAGGTCGAGGCATCGAAGCACAGCCTCAACTACATCGGTCTCGACGGCAACATCGCCTGCCTGGTCAACGGAGCGGGTCTCGCCATGGCAACCATGGACATTATCCAGCACGCCGGCGGCAGCCCTGCGAACTTCCTCGATGTCGGCGGCGGAGCATCCAAGGAGCAGGTCTCCTCGGCCTTCCGGATCATTCTGGCCGATGCCCGCGTGAAGGGAATCCTGGTGAATATCTTCGGAGGCATCATGGACTGCGACGTCATCGCCAACGGCATTGTCGAGGCGGCGAAGGAGACCGGTCTCTCCATTCCTCTCGTCGTGCGACTCGAGGGAAACAATGTCGAAGCCGGCAAGAAGACGCTCGCCCAGAGCGGTCTGAAGCTTGAGAGCGGCGAGAACATCCTGGATGCCGCCAATAAAATCGTTGCCGCCGTCAAAGCAGCCGCCTGATCCGAACACCTCAAACCTTCTACTTCCATGTCCATTCTCGTCACTCCCGACACCAAGGTTCTCATCCAGGGCATCACCGGCAGCTTCGGCGCCCGTCATGCCAAGCTCAGCCTCGACTACGGCACGAAGGTCGTGGCCGGCGTCACCCCGGGCAAGGGCGGTCAGCTTTTTGAAAATCAGGTTCCCATTTTCGACACCGTCGATCAGGCCGTCCGTGAGACCGGTGCCACTGTTTCCGCAGTCTTCGTTCCGCCACCCTTCGCCGCGGACGCGATCCTGGAGGGTGTGGATGCCGGACTTGATCTTGTCGTCGCCATCACCGAGGGAATTCCCGTCATCGACATGATGAGGGTCAAGGAGGCCATGAAGGGCTCGAAGACCCGCCTCATCGGCCCCAACTGCCCCGGCCTTGTCACTCCAGGCACCGGTGACAAATCCCACGGCGGCTGCCGTATCGGCATCGCCCCCGGCTACATTCACAAGAAGGGGAACGTGGGTGTTGTTTCCCGCTCCGGCACCCTCACCTACGAGGCCGTCTGGCAACTCACGACACGCGGGTATGGACAGAGCACCTGCGTCGGCATCGGCGGCGATCCGATCAACGGCACCTCCCACCTCGATATCCTCAAGATGTTCAACGAGGATCCTGAAACCGAGGCGATCATCATGATCGGCGAGATCGGCGGCACGGCCGAGGAAGAAGCGGCCGCATGGGCAGCAGAGCATTTCAAGAAGCCGATCGCCGGCTTTATCGCCGGAGCAACGGCTCCGGAGGGCCGCCGCATGGGACATGCGGGAGCCATCGTGAGCGGTGGTCATGGAACCGCCGCGAGCAAGATCGCAGCCCTGCGTGCAGCCGGCATCGAGATCGCCGAGACCCCTTCCGATATGGCGGATGCCCTCATTCGCCGAATGAAGCGCTAACCGTTACTTTCCAACCCAATCATCCCAAACCGCCCACTCCCATGACCGTCATCGCCAAAGGACTCGAAGGTATCGTTGCCAACTCCACCGCCCTCAGCGATGTGCGGGGTGATGAGGGCATCCTGATTTACGCCGGCTACAACATCGACGAACTCGCCGGCAAGGTGAGTTACGAGGAGGTTGTCTACCTGCTCTGGCATGGGGAACTGCCCAACAAGGCGCAACTTGCAGCCCTCCATGAGGAACTCGGTTCCCAGCGTGAGCTGCCCGCAGGCGTCATTGAATTCCTCAAGGGTGCCCCGAAGGATGCCAATCCGATGGATGTCATCCGCACAGGCATCTCGATGCTCGGTCTCTACGACAAGGTGACGAGCGGTGACATCGATCCGGCCCGCAACCGTGCACGCGCCGTTTCCCTCACCGCAAAGGTGGGGGTGATCGCGGCCTACTTCCACCGCGCGCGTCTCGGACTGGAGCTGCTCCCCGTCCGCAAGGATCTCGGCGAAGCAGCCCACTTCCTCTATCTCCTCAACGGGGTGGAACCGACCGCCGAGGCAGCAAAGACACTCGATGTCGCCTACGTCCTGCATGCCGACCATGGGATGAACGCCTCCACTTTTTCGGCCCGCGTCACGATCGCAACCCTGAGCGACATCTACTCCGCGGTCACCTCCGCGATCGGCACCCTCAAGGGACCCCTCCATGGCGGCGCCAACGAGGGCGTCATCCACATGCTTCAGGAGATCGGTGACGAGTCCAAGGTGGACGGATGGGTCGAACAGGCTCTCGCCACCAAGAAAAAGGTCATGGGCATCGGTCACCGCGTCTACAAGACCCTCGATCCACGCGCCCCCCACCTCCGCTCCATGGCCGTCCAACTCTGCGAGCAACTTGGCGAAGGCAAATGGATCCGCATGTCCGAGCGCATTGCGGAACTCATGAAGGAGCGCAAGGGACTGAATGCGAACGTCGATTTCTATTCGGCGACCGTTTACTACTCATTGGGTCTGCCAACCGATATGTTCACCCCGATCTTCGCGATTTCGCGCACCTCGGGTTGGACCGCTCATATCCTTGAGCAACTCGTTGACAACCGACTCTACAGGCCACTCAGCGAATATGTCGGCCCCGCGGTGGGCAAGACGGTCGTCCCCATCGAGCAGAGGGCCTGATAAAGCCCGCCTCTCCGTGACGCCCGGGTTGCGGAGATCCGGAGCCGGCCTTACGTTAACACCATGGCCGATCTCAGAGTCCATACAGGCGCCGTCATCGCGCTGCGTCTCTTTGACATCGCCTATTCCATCGACCTGAAACGGGTCGAGGCACTTTGGTCAGAAGGGCGCGGGAGATCATCGAGTCGCAGTCGTCTCAGCTCCACACCGACGAAGGCGCTGACCTTTGACGTGCCTCCGGTGCTTCTGACGCTGGATCCCGTGACGCTGGAAATCGGCGGTGTCACCCAACTGGCTTCCATCTCGGCGCGTCTCTATGACTTCGGAGTGGTGGCACTCTCCATCCGTGTGCCGGCATCCGATCTCGGCTGGGAGGAGTACTCTGCCCTCTGTGACGCGGTGGACAAGGCCATCGGGCCGAATGCTCCGGGTGGTCCATGGAAGAACCTGCTGGAAGAAATCAAAACCTCCCTTGCCCCGGCCATGCTCCGGCCCAATGACTCGACGTTGGAAGAGGATCATCTCGTTGCCGTGGTGCAAAAATGGGACAGGCCTGTCGTGGGGGCGGACCTTCCCGAAATGATCGACCTGGTGCCGATCCTCTCCGGCGAAACACGTCCCCTTTCGGAGAAGACACGCAAGGATCTGCTCAAACAAAAATTCTCCTACTACGAGGATGATCTGGTGGTGATCACCTGGGACAGGGCTTTCATCTATGAACCGAGAAGCGATTCGGATGTCTCCGATATCCTCGAGGTCGCGAACGCCCAGTTGCTGGAGTTCCGCTACTACGACGAACTGCTCGATGATGAACTGCCTCGCATGTACGAACTGGTGAAACAGGCCCGCCGCGCGACCAATCTCCTCGCCCCGCGTCGATTCGGCGACCTTGCCCGCAATCTCTACACGCTGGTCGCTGAAGTGACCGAACTCACGGAGAAGGCGGACAATGTTCTCCAAGTAACCGAGGATGTCTATCTGGCCCGCATCTACCTGGCCGCCTTGGAAATCTTCCGGGTAACGACGGTGAGCGCCGCTGTCGACCGGAAGCTCTCGATCGTGAGGGATACTTACGCAGCACTGTACGCGGAGGCATCAGGTTCGCGGGGAGAACTCCTTGAGGTCGCGATCGTGGTGCTCATCGTGATCGAAATCGCGATTGCGCTTCTCCATCACACCGTCTGATAAGAAACCGGGGATTACGCAGACGTCCCGGAAACGACGGGAAGGGGCTTGCCGCCGAGATGGTGATTTTTATCAGAGGGAAGGGGCGTATTCAGGTAATTCCACCCGATTTTACGGCTGGCAAAAATCTTGGGTCCTCCCGTCGGGACAATTTCGATCATTCCCAATCCGGGACTGGTTCCCATATTCGGCCCCTGCCACCATTTGCCGCACACCGCTCCGCCGGTAATGCAGGGGATTCCGTTGAAATCCTCACGCTCGTTTATATGAACATGCCCTTGAAGAATAGCGACAACGGGACGGTTTCGAAGCTTTTCCATCACGACGGGGGCATTGAGAACCCTAACCCGGCCGGGGGACGGTCCGACAAAGGGAGCCAACGGCCCCGCAATCATTTGAACGTTGGTGCGGAATGGGATATGCGTGCAGAGGATAATCGGCTCGTTTGAGGGAATGCTGGCCAACTCATGGTCGAGCCAGGCCAATTGGACGGCATCGATCCACCCCCGGTAAGGATCGGTACCCCCAACCACTTTCACCGAATCAAGCATGAGGAAACGGTATCCATGCCAATGAAATGACCGATACGTGTGTTCTAGGCCGAAGTACTTGCGCCACCGCCAGCGGGGATCTTTCTGCGCGGGGGTGCCATCGGCTTCCAGAGGTTCGTACAGATCATGATTGCCAATCAGCGGTTCCAGCCGCGTCTTAATTTTCCTGAGGAAGGCGTCCGCCAGTCCCCAGCGATGCTCCATGACCTTGCCGGACGAGTAAAATCCTCCGTGGACAAAATCCCCTCCCCCGATGATGAGTTGGGGCTTGAGCGAGTTCATCAATTCCGCCGTGCTCTCCAACCATGCCGGGGCATCATGCTCGTCCATGGCATGGCAGTCGGTCAGAAAGCCGATCCTGACCGGCTTGAGTCCCCGGGGAAGCTCCGTGGACCCAAGAATGCGGGGCAGAAAAATCTGGGAGGTCACGAACGCACCCAGACCGGTGACAAAGTCCCGGCGGTTCCAAACAGAGGAATGGCCGGTGGACATTTCAGGCACCAAGTCCGAGCCAGAACGATGGTTTCTGCTCGGGGGTACGCCGGTCGGTCGTGAGTCGTGATTCCATCATACCTGCCAATCGCACAAACGGCAGGCCGATCAAGAGATAAAGTGCGGCGACAACAATGCCGGTGCCGAAATAATCGAAGGTCTGCGTGGAAATCCGATTATAAGCTCCCGTGAGGTCGATGAGGGTGACGGCCGAGACAAGGGAGGAATCCTTCAGCAGGGAGATGAAGTCGTTGGTGACGGGAGGGAGTACAAGACGGAATGCCTGGGGAATGATCACGTGATGCAGTCCCTGCCGATGGGTCATTCCAAGCGCTCTGGCAGCCTCCATCTGCCCCTTGGGGATGGCGAGAAGCCCCGCACGATAATTCTCGGCCTCATAGGCGGCATAGTTCAATCCCAGCCCAAGAAGCCCCGCGATAAACGGCTGCAGCTTTATACCGACATTGGGAAGTCCATAAAAAATAATGAAGAGCTGGATCAGGAGGGGAGTTCCCCTGATCACCTCGATATAGAGAGTCGCAAGTTGCCTGAAGGGAAAGGGTCCGTAGACCCTCATCAGGGCAAGCAGGAATCCCAGGATGATGGCGATCACCATGCCGAGGATGGAAATCTCAAGGGTCAGGATCGCCCCCTGGACCAGGATGGGCCAGTAGTTCAGGATGCGCTGAAATCGGGCAATAATCGCGCTTTGGGCCTCGAATTGCGCTGCAAAGGCGTTGTACTCCGTGTCAGGAAGGGAAGGGTCGGAGGATTGGTTGTAGACGGAAGCCATCAACGGGGTCCAGAGGCCCCATCGGGAAAGAATGTCCCGCATCTCGCCGGAATCGATCATCTCCTTGAGCGCCACATTGATCTGCTGAACGAGCTCGGGGCGGCTTCGTGAAATGGCGATGCCGTAGGTTATCTTGCCGAAGGGAGGCCCGGTGAACTCAAGTGACGGATTCGGCGCGCCGTAATACTTGGCGATCGGGAAATCGAGAAGCACCCCGTAGAGGCGGCCGCTCACCACATCATCATAGGCATGCACCTCGTCGGTGTAGGTCTTGACAATGACGTTGGGGGTAGACTGCAGCATCTTGAGGGCGGCCGTCTGGTCGATGGTTCCCACCTTGCGTCCAGAAAGTTCGGCCAAGGACTGCACCGGAGGCGTCCCTTTGGCCACCACGAGCTGTTCGTAGGTGGTGTAATAAGGATTGCTGAAGAGCACCTCCTGCCCCTTGTCGGCGGTGATCTCGATACCGCAGATCACGCAGTCATAGAGGCCGCGTCCGAGCCCGGGAATCAGCCCGTCCCAGCTGTTCTGAACCAACTTCGGCTCGCGCCCCATATGATGCGCAATCCCGCAGATGATCTCGTACTCGAATCCGGTCAGCCTGTTGTTCCTGTCGTAGAAGGAAAACGGGGCGTTGCTGGTGATCTGGGAGGCCCATCGCAGCAGCGGTGCGGAGCTAGATTCAGCCTGCTTCTCCGCAGCCACAAGAAGCGAGGGAGCAATGCACAAAAGCAGGGCCAGCAATCGAGTCTTCATCATAGAAAGCGGTGCAGGAAGCGACGGGTACGCTCGTCCTTCGGATTGGTGAAGATCTCATCCTCGTCGGAGATCTCCACGATCTCACCCGCCTCCATGTAGATGATGTAGTCGGAGGCATCCCGCGCGTAACGGATCTCATGGGTCACCACGATCTGGGTCATTCCCTCGGCATCGAGCGTCTTCATCACCGCCAGCACCTCATCGACAAGCATCGGATCAAGGGCGGAGGTCGGTTCGTCATAAAGCATGACCTTCGGATTCATCGCCAGGGCGCGGGCGATGGCGGCCCGCTGCTGCTGCCCTCCGGAAAGCTGGGCGGGGAAACGCTTGGCAAACCCTGCCAGACCAACTTTCTCCAACTGCTTGAGACCATTGGCCTCGGCCACTTCGCGCGGTTCCCCGTTCACGACAAGCGGCGCAAGGATGACATTCTCGAGGATGGTTTTGTTGGGGAAGAGATTGAACTGCTGAAAGACCATGCCGACACGTTGACGAAGTTCGTGAGCCAGATCATGAAACCTCGGGTCAAGCCGGGTCTCCCCTTCGGATCGACTCAGCGTGACCCCGGCCATGGAAATCGTCCCGGAATCCATGATCTCAAGGGCATTGAGACAGCGGAGAAGCGTCGACTTACCGCACCCGCTGGGACCGATGATGGAGACAAGATCACCCTCCTCCATATCGAAGCCGACACCCTTCAGAATCTGAACGTCGCCAAAGCTCTTGCGGAGGTCGCTGACATGGACAATCGAATCTTCGGACATGGGGTGTGATGTTGCGTTGAAATTGCTCCCGAAATCCAGAACAAGGTGGAGGGAAGAGGGTTACAGTTCCGTCACGAACTTCCTCAACGTTCCCCCAGAATGATGATAAAAACGCCTGACAAGAGCAGCACCCCCCCGATCATGGTGTAAAGGTTCAGTTGGTACTGCCTGAAGAAAATCCACGTGAAAAGAACCACAAAGAACGGGTAGGAAATCTCGATCAGTGAAGCCAGGGTCGGATTCTTAGCCGACATCGCCGCATAGGTCAGGTAGGCACCGAGTGCCCCGACACCGATGGAGAACAGGAACCACCCCATGTCGGAACGCTCCAGATCGGCGTGTTTCCAGATATTGGGTAGCGTGCCTGAGGTGATCAGGGAGATCGAGGCGCCAAGGGTGCAGAAGAGGGAATATCCGAAGAAAAAGAGGAGTGGACTGAATCCCTTCCTGAGGATCTCCGAGCTTGCGGCATAACTCATGCCCCAGCAGATGGAGGCGGCAATGGCGTAGGTGATCCACATGGTGTCGTTGAGCGAACCTGAAGAATGGCACCGATCGTTCCATTCCTCAAACGGGAAGTCTCCGGACGACAGCAGCGCACCTTGCCTTTTTCATACGAACAGGGCAACGCTAACTGCATGGGAGTCGAAATCGAACGCAAGTTCCTCATCCGCGAGGGTTACGAAAACAAATGGTTGGGAGATGTGACCGGCACTCCTTACGTGCAAGGCTACCTTTCAAGGGAGCGTGGGCGCACCGTGCGGGTCAGGATCGCGGGTCAAAAAGCCTTCATCACCATCAAGGGGGAGGTGCGCGGCATTTCCCGTGCGGAATTCGAATATGCGATTCCCGTCGAGGATGCCCGCGCGATGCTACCTCTATGCGACGGACCTCTGATCGAAAAAACGCGCCACCTCATTCCCCATGAGGGGAATGTCTGGGAAGTCGATGTCTTTCACGGAGAGAACCAGGGCCTGACCGTCGCGGAAATCGAACTCGCCGATGAGGAACAGGATGTTTCCCTACCAGAATGGGCAGGACGGGAGGTGACAGGAGACATCCGCTATTACAACTCCACCCTCTCGCGTCATCCCTTCTCGGAATGGAAAGCAGACGAGAAAAATGGCCTCTGAACGACGTCCTTTCTATTCTGTGACGAAATCGTCAAGTCGTTGGACTTTCACTCAACTTGGCTTAATTTTAGTGTCCAATAAAAATGAGTAATAAACTGTCCTTCGGCAACCGTATCGTACTTCTCGGCTTCGGCGCTGTTGCCCGATGCACTCTTCCCGTCCTTCTGAAGCATATCGAGGTGCCGCTGGATAACATCACGATCCTCGACTTCGACCCCAACGAGGAGGCTCTCAAGCCATGGACTTCGCAGGGAATCCATTTCCAAAACATCCGGATCACGCCCGAGAATCTTGCCACTGTTCTCGGCAAGCATCTCTCCAAGGGTGATCTCCTGATCGACCTGGCCTGGAACATCGATTGCTGCGAGATCGTCTCCTGGTGCCATGATCACGGCGTTCTGTACGTGAACACCTCGGTCGAGCTCTGGGATCCCTACGAACACTCCAAGGGAGCGCATCCCACAGAACTGACCCTCTACTGGAGGCATATGAACCTGCGCCGCATGAAGGCGGCTTGGTCGGAACCGGGACCGACCGCCGTTCTTGAACACGGTGCCAACCCGGGTCTGATCAGCCACTTCACCAAACAGGCGCTGCTTGATATCGCCGCCCGCTGCCTTGAGGAAAAGAAATTCACGGGCGAGGCGGCCGAGCGCATCGCCACGCATGCGCGCAACCAAAGCTTCAATCACCTCGCCCATGAACTGGGCGTTAAGGTCATCCATTGCAGCGAGCGAGACACTCAGATCACCAACAAGCCCAAGGAAGTGGACGAATTCGTCAACACCTGGAGCGTCGAGGGATTCCGCGAGGAAGGAACCACGACAGCGGAACTCGGCTGGGGAACCCATGAGAAGGAGTTGCCCCCTTTTGCGATCGAACACACGGACGGAACCAAGAGCCAGATCTGCCTGGCGCGCATGGGCATGAATACTTTTGTGAATAGCTGGGTTCCTCCCAACCACCGGATCGTCGGCATGGTGGTTCGACACGGCGAGGCCTTCAGCATTACGGAAAAACTCACAGTCCGGGACGGAGACAAGACCATCTACCGTCCGACCGTTCACTACGCCTACTGCCCCTGTGATTCCGCAATCGCAAGCCTTCACGAACTGCGTGGAACGGATTACCAACTCCAGTCCAGGATCCGCATCATGACGGACGAAATCACCAGCGGCTCGGATATCCTAGGAGCATTCCTGATGGGGCATCCCCTCGGTGCCTGGTGGTGCGGTTCCGACATGTCGATCGAGGAATCCCGCCGACTCGTCCCTCATCAGAACGCGACCACCATCCAGGTTGCGATCTCGGT
>Ga0316217_10001948_pt1 | contig 25821 bp, 12 predicted proteins | sample 1anoAmetaG_FD_203633 | JGI IMG/M metagenome (GOLD analysis project Ga0316217, IMG submission 203633) | Freshwater microbial communities from Trout Bog Lake, Wisconsin, USA - 1anoA | ecosystem: Environmental > Aquatic > Freshwater > Lake > Hypolimnion/Profundal zone | place: USA: Wisconsin...
CCTATGATGTATCGGCGGCCATGCGCTCCGGGGCCAATGTGGTGGGCGTGGTGCTGGGCAATGGCCGGTATTATGCGCCGCGCCTCAAGGTGCCGGCCCCCACGCAGACCTACGGCTATCCGAAACTGCGGCTGCAACTGCAACTGGATTTTGCCGATGGCACATCCACGCAGGTCCTCAGCGATGGTACCTGGAAACTCACTACCAACGGCCCGATCGTGGCCAACAATGAATACGACGGCGAAGAATATGATGCCCGCCTGGAACTGGGGCGCTGGGCCTATCCCGGGTTTGATGATGCCGCCTGGCCGGCCGCCCAGGTGGTGGCGGCGCCCGCCGGGCGCCTGGTGGCCCCGCTGATCGATCCGAGCACGGTGACGGCGACCATTGATCCGATCGCGGTCAAAGAGGTCCAGCCGGGCACGTTTATCTTTGACCTGGGGCAGAACTTTGCCGGCTGGTGCCGCCTGCATGTGGCCGGCCCGCGCTCCACGCGCATCACGCTGCGCCATGCCGAGCGGTTGAACGCCGATGGGACGCTCTACGTGGCCAACCTGCGTGGCGCCAAGGCGACGGATATTTACACGTTAAAGGGCGGCGGCGATGAGGCGTGGGAGCCGCGATTCACGCTCCATGGTTTCCGGTACGTGGAAATGACCGGCTATCCGGGCACGGCCACGGCCGGGATGCTTGAAGGCCGGGTGGTCAACGATGATCTGGAAAGCGCCGGCGAATTCGAGTGTTCCAACCGGCGGCTCAACCAGATCTATCACAACATTGTATGGGGGATGCGCAGCAACTACCGCAGCATCGTTACCGATTGCTGCCAGCGCGATGAGCGCCAGGGCTGGCTGGGCGACCGCAACGAGGAATCCCGCGCCGAATCCTACATGTTCCGCCATGGCCCGCTGTATGCCAAATGGGTGCGCGATATGGCCGATTCCCAGCGGGCCAATGGCTCCGTGAGCGATGTGTGCCCCAACTACTGGCAGTTTTACCATGATGGCGTCACCTGGCCCAGCAGCCTGGTGATCATTCCGGGCATGCTGGTGGATCAATATGCCGATACCGATACGCTCGCGCAGGTCTACCCCAATATGGTCAAATGGATCGACCATATGTGCGGCTACCTGAAGGATGACATCATGCCGCGCGACAACTACGGCGACTGGTGCATGCCGCCGGAGGATCCCAAGGCCATCCATTCCAAAGATCCAGCCCGCAAGACCGCCGGCCCGTTGATCGCCACCAGTTATTTTTACGGCTGCCTCCGCGCCATGGTGCGCTATGCCACGCTGCTGCACCAACCCGCCGATGCGGCGCGGTTTGACGCCCTGGCGCAGCGGCTCAAGAAGGCCCTCAATGAAAAGTTCTACAAGCCCGAGCTGGGGCAGTACGACAACGGCACGGCCACCTCCTGCGTGCTGCCGCTGGCGTTTGACATGGTGCCGGCCGACCAGCAGGCCCGGGTGGTCGGCCACCTGGTCGACAAGATCATGAAGGAGAACCACGGGCATATTTCCACGGGGCTCATTGGCTGCCAGTGGATCAATCGCGTGCTGGCCCGCCACGGACAGGGGACCGTAGCCTATACCATGGCGACCCAGGCTACCTATCCGAGCCTGGGCTACATGGTCGAGCAGGGGGCCACCACGATCTGGGAACTCTGGAACGGCGACACCGCCAACCCCGCCATGAATTCCGGCAACCATGTGATGCTGGTGGGGGATTTGCCGACGTTTCTCTTTGAGGATGTTGCGGGTATTCGGCCCGATCCGGACCAGCCGGGGTTTAGCCACATTATCATGCGGCCCACGCTCGTGGGGGATCTGACGTTTGTGCGGGCCACGCATCGCGGGCCCACGGGGCTTATAGCCAGTGTCTGGAAGAATGACCGGGACGGGTTTCAATGGGATGTGACCGTGCCGCCCAATACCACCGCGACGCTGGCGGTGCCGGCGAAAGATGTGGCCAGTGTAACCGAATCGGGCGTGGCGGCGGCGCAGGCGCCGGGCCTAAAGGCGGGGGGCGCCGAAGAAGGCCGCGTCGTTTTCACGGCGGGGTCGGGGACGTATCACTTTGTGAGTCATTGAGGGGGGGAGACCCGGATCGCGGCCCCTTGCCCAATCCACGGCGAACGTCCAACGTTAAACGTTCAACTTTCAACGTTCAACGATGTATTATTTGGACGTTGGACGTTTAGCGTTGAACGTTGGACGTTCGTAAGGAAGTGCGGCCCACCTTACGGTGCCCACGCGGGCGAGAGCCCCAACGGCTGGTAGAGCCCTTGGTGCGATTCATCGACGTAGGAGGTGAACCACTGGGCTGTGGCGCTGCTGTCGCCGCCCACCGGATAGCAGGAATAGCTCCAAGCCGGTGCGGCTACGGCAGTCCACGAGCCGACCGTGGTGGCCTTTAGGTTCTGGAACAGCACGGTCTGCTTAGGCATCGGCACATGGAGCCGATTGGGAAAACCGGGGCGGATACTGGTAATGCCATCGAGCGGGGGGTAGCTGGCATTGTCGGCGTACTGTGGCGTATTGGCTTGAATGGCATCATGAAACGCCTGGTAGTTGGCGGTTTGGGCGGTGCTCAGGCGGGCGCTGGCCAGGTGCAGCAGGCCCACTGTCAGCAGCAGGATCGTGATGAGCACACCCATGGACAGCAGCAGCTCGATTTCTGCCGTGCCGCGGGGGTGGCGAGCGCATAGCGGCCGCGAGCATTCGGCGCGTGGCCCACCAGCGTCGCGCTGCGACGGCGCTAAACGGGTCTGTGGCACCCGGGTTGCCGTGCCGCCGTCTGCTACGGTGCCGCTCTTAATGGTCGTTGAGATTATCGATTGCATTTTGATCACCATTTTTCAGGCCACTTTGACCCATATAACCACTGAGTTCGCTGTTGTTCTGGAGGGTGGTGCCCAGGGCATCGGCAAACGCCAGGCGCGGCTGCCAGTTCCAGCCGCCGACGGTGCACAGCCGCCAGCCACGTGGGCAGGGAATATATTCCTGGCCCCAGCGCCAGTTCCAGCCGTAGCCATACGGAATAATGCTGGCCTGATCGAAGCGTTCACTGCCGCCGTAGCTCTTGTTGAACTCCATCCAGTTGAACGCTTCGGCCTGGGCATAGGCGACCAGCGTGGTCTTATTGATGCCGAAGACCGAGGGCAGCAGCAGTTTGGCCGCGGTGTCGGTTTGCTGGCGGGCTCCGGCCACGACGGTGAAGTACTTCAGGCGGTCCGCGGTGCCGATGCCCTGGGGCATGGTGGTATCGGTGGGCGGGGTAATTTCATAAGGCCAGGGGCGGCTGATCCAATCGTTGGCGATCTGGGCGGCAATGGTGGGCGCCACCTGGTTGATCGCGGCAATGGCCAGTTGCGAGGCCAGGCCGATGTAGCGGCCATAAAGGAAATCGTGGGTGTAGCTGGCGTCGTTACTGCCGCTGTTATAACCCTGGGGGTTGGTGGCGATCAGATCGTTGACGATGCGGTTGGTGATCGGACCGACATTCATGTTGACGATCTGATCGGCAATGACCAGAGCGGCGCTGTCCCGCATTCCCGCCTGGGCGTTGGTGGGAATGTTCCGCAACTTGTAGCAGGACAGGACCATGAACCGCTTGTTGGTGCCCACCTGGGTGATGACATAATCCCGCGCGTTGGCCACCGCATTGCCCCAGACATCGCTGGCGAACGAATCGGTGAAGCGGTTGAAATAGTTAACAAAACTCATCAGTTCATTCCGCAGTGCCCGCACCAGGCTGGTGTACTTGCCGGCATGCTGGTTGTACAAATCGACAATCTGGCGGAACTTGGCCGAGGCGTCGGCGGGGGCGGTAAGGTGGGGCAGAACCGTGATGTTGCGATAGGCGCCGGTATCGTCGGCCTTGACATCGGGAATGGTTCCCGGCAGGTTGGCAATGTCGATGATTTGGGCCGGCAGGCCTTCGATCGCGCGAATCTGGGTGAGTAGATCGGTGGGCGGATTATTGTTCCGCGAATTGTCCAGCGTCACCATGTAGGTCTTGTTGATGGTGCTTTGATCGTTCCACACGCGGCCTTCGTAATAGCGCTCCACCGGAAACGCCCAGATGTGGCCCCAACCGCCGGGTACGTTGCACTCGAGGGTATAGCTGAAACTCTTGCCATTGCCGACATTGACCGAGATGGAGGTATCCGGGTACAGAATCGCCGCCTTGCCGGTCTGCGGATTGATCGGATCGACCGTCACGCTTTGGCCGGTGATGGTGTCGACCGCGTTCATGGTTTCGATCTGGTCGGCGGGCACGCACGGCGCGCTAACCTGTGCGGGGCCGGTCACGGACGGATCATTCTGCACCGTCGCCAGGGTGACATCCGTCTTGTGGAACGTGGCCAGGGCGGCGCGCTGTGCCTCGATGGTGCCGGGCACCTGGGTGACCATCTTGGTTTCGACGTCGAAAATCTGCTTTTCGTGGGTGGCCATCTGCTGATCGACCTGCTGGGCCACGGCCGGTGCCGTGCGTGTCTCGAAGGCGGTGACAATGGGCATCTCGGTGCCATTGATGTACGAGATGATCAGGTTGAGAATCCGCTCTTCAACTTTGGTTTCGTTGGCCAGCATCTTATCGACAATCAGCACCAGTTGGGCCAGGCCGGTATTGTTGGGCCCGGGGGGGCCGGGGCGTTTGGGGGCCGGGGAGGCATCGGGCGGCATGGCGCCGCCAACGTACGTGTCATTAACCCAGCCGAGGGCGGAGATGGCGCGCGCCACATCATCGGCGAATTCCTTGGCGACCAGCGGATCGCTGAAGTTGCCGTTCATGCTGCCGTTGATCAGGCCGAGGTATTGCTGCGTCTGGTCATGCTCGTTCTGGATCTCGCCTTCCAGGGCCAGCAGGCGCTTGCGGATACTGGCCATCTGCGGATTCTTGAGCATGGCATTGGCTAGGGCCAGTTCATCATTCAACTCCCCCTTAATGCCGTGGATGGGGTTGGGCTTGACGCTGGGCGTGGCGACATCGGCCCCGATATCGGCCGCGGGCACGGCACGCCAGATGGTTTCGGCGGCGGCATCCTGGCAGACCACCATGTTCTGCGCCGCGACGCCATTGAGCGTACGGGCCATCCACATGGCCGAGCTATGGGCGGTCGAATCCGCGGCATTCTGGATCACCTGGCGGCGCGTGCCGAATTCGGCCGTGTTCCACAGCATTGCCAGCAGGCCCACCAGGGCAAACATGATCAGCACCAGCAGCACCCCCAGCGGACCGCGATCGTCGCGGTGCAGACGCTGGAGCCAGGACCACGGGTTGTATTTCTGTAATTGGTTCATTTTCATTGCGCCCACCCATTTCCATCGCTGGCCGCACGGCGTCCGTGCGCGGTCTGGATTGTACAAATGGAACTGATGTCAAAGAAATGCCCGCTCACGCCGGCCACGGTTTCCTGGTCGGGGTTGACGATCGACATGATCAGCGGCACGGTCAGGTAGAACTTGTAGTGCAGTGTGATCTGCACCGGCCGGCCGGACAGGTTTTGGTAGTCCGGATCGGAGGGCGACCAGGAGAGTGCGGTGGCGGCGGTGGCGTAGGTGTAGCGTGCCGCCAGGTCGGTCGGGACGGCGGCGCCGCAGGTGGAAAAATCCTGCCACACTTGCAGAGCTTCGGCGGTGGCATCGCCTTTGGCCCGCGGCGAAAGCGGCACCAGCGCCAATCGGGCGGCACGCTGGAGGGCATCGTATTGATGTTCCGGCAGCGTGGTGACCGCAGCGCGGCCGACGCGGTCCACGGCGTAATTGATCATGATCTTGGCATTGATCAACAGCGCCAGTTGGACAATGATGCCCAGCACCGTCAGGAAGATCGGCAGGCAGAGGATAAACGAAACGGCCACGGGGCCGCTGTCGCTGTGGATGGCGGCCATAGCCCGCCGCCACCACGGTGCGCGGGCTGTGGTTCGGAGTAAATTGTTCTTGAACGCAGTCACGTTCCCTCCCATCATCCAATAAAAGGCCAGAACGGAAACTTAAGCGTCACCCCCAGGCGTGCCACCAGCAGGCCCAGGACCAGGGGTACTGCCAAGGGGATGGTACGCTTGGTCAACGGGGCCATGGGACTGGTGCGCTGGAGGTAAACCAGTTCCAACACCTGCACCGACAACCCGCCCATGGCCTGGTTGAGTCTTCCGGCCACGATCAGGTTCAACAGGGCATATATGATAGCCACTACCAGCGCCACCACCAGCACGGGGATGCAGTCGCTGAAGCCCAGCAGTGCCCCGAGAGCCGCGAGCAGTTTCATATCGCCACCGCCCATGCCGGCGATCAGCAGCGATCCCAAGCCAATGCCGGCGCAGAGCAAAAAGCCGCACAGCGCCTCGGTGGCGCCCGTGGCCCCCAGCCAGCGGGCCTGGGCGGCGCCGACCAGCAGCGGGGGGAGAATATTGATGGTCAGCCCGACCAGGATTGCGGTATAGGTGATCTCGTTGGGTATGCGTGCCGTGGCGGCATCGTAAAAGGCGGCCAGGATGCAAATGATCAAGGTGAGAATAGGGGGGAAGAACAACTCGGTGGCATGATACATTGCCGCCGCGACGGCGCACGCCACCGCCAGCAGGAGCATCAGGCCCCAAACCTGCGGCCAGGATAATAACCGAGCCGCCACATCGCCCGGGGCCTGCGGCACATCCGGCGCTACTACCGCTTTGTCCGGTTCGTGGCTCATAGTCAATCCATGGCAAACCGTGGCACGGGCGATCCTATCCCCTCATCCACCCGTGATGGGTGGGGAAGCGAGATGCGATGCCCGTGCCACGTTGCCGCAGAAATTCAACTTACTGGGGTGCCGGGGCTTCTTGCAGGGCGGAGTTCTGGGTATTGAACCAGCCAACGATCTTCCCGCGGAACAGAGCCAGGATGATCACGATCGGCAACGCAATGAGGCCCAAGAGCAAAATCATCTCGACCGACATCTTGCCCGAGGTGTCATTGTGCAGACGTTTGAGAAAGCTTCCAACCATTTGAATACTCCTTTAGAAAATAGGGGGTACCGGAATCGTGTACGCCACATTTGGCTCAACGCAGCACTATTGCGTTGGTTACACCTAAAATTCATCAAACTAAAAAACACCAAAAATTGTCTGTAAAATTCACGGAAACGGAAGGCCGATAAAAGTCAGCATCCGGTTCCCATAGATGGAAATCATATTTAAGAAGAGCGGCAGCAGCAGGCCCAGCGGCAAGACAACCAAAGCCAAAATCAAGATGTACTCCGTAGAGGCAGCGCCGCACCGAGTTAATCCCCGCCACATCGGCCTGATTGTCTGCGAGCTTCGGATCATCGGCCTCTCACATTCGCGTCTCAGCAGGCCAAACACGCTACTCGGGTGTTTGTTACACGGAAAATTAAAAAAATTATTTTTTGGTTATCCTGTCCGTAAATGGATGCGATTTTCACGCTTGTGGCTTCATGCTCATCATCGGCTCGGTCAATTTGATCAGGTCAGTCAGGCCTTGGAATACCAGTTCATCCGCCAGCCGGGGCCGTATGCCGGTCCATTCCAGGTCGTGGTGTTCGCCCCTAAGTGCGAATATATCAGTCACGACGTAATTCTGCGTCTTCTCGTCAAACGAGGCCTCGCTAATATGCGTGGTCAGGCGCCGTCCACTGGGCATGCGCGTGGTCTGTATGATCAAATCAATGGCCGAGGCCACCTGGCGGCGCAGGGCAAAGAGCGGAATACCCACATCGGCCATCAGGGCCATGGTTTCAAGGCGGTAACAGGTGTCCGCCGGGCTCGAGGCATGCAGCGTGGTCAGCGAGCCGTGGTGGCCGCTGGTCATCGCCTGGATCATATCGAGCGCCTCGCCGCGGCGCACCTCGCCGACCACAATGCGGTCCGGCCGCATACGCAGGGCGGTGACAAACAGGTCGCGCACCGTAATCTGTCCGCGGCCATAGGCATCCGGCGGGCGGGCTTCCATCTGCACGACATGCTCGCGCTGCACCTGGAGTTCACGGGTGTCTTCGATGACCACGATCCGTTCCTTCTCGCCAAAGCTGCGCGTCAGCACGTTGAGCATGGTGGTCTTGCCCGAGCCCGATCCGCCGCTGACAATCAGGTTGCGGTGGGCCTGCACCGCCAGTTCCATATATTCCAGCGCCAGGGGCGTAATGGCCTTGCGTTCCAGCAGAAATTGCGGGGCCACGGCCGACCGGGCAAAACGCCGAATGTTGATCTGCGTGCCGGTGGCGGCCAGCGGGGAAAGCACCACGCAGACGCGTGAGCCATCGGGCAGGCGGCCGTCGAGCAGCGGCCGATCGTGCGAGAGCGGCTGGCCCACGAACTGGGCAATGTTGCTGGCGGCGGCCTGCACATCGGCCTCGGTGGCAAAGCGCACCGGGGTCTTGTAGAGCAAGCCGGCTTTTTCGATGTAGACGTTATCCGGCCCATTGACCATGATTTCCGAGACATCCGGGTCCCGGAAAAACGGCATCAGCGGGGCCAGGAAGAATTCCAGGCTCGCCTCAAAGGCATTAAACATACCGGCCCCGGCACGCGGGGCTTTGGTCGTTGCGGGCGGGGGAGTTGCGGCGCTCAAGGCTCACCAAAGTTAGATGGAGGGTACTGTACTACTTTTCGGGCATCACAAAGCCACACTGTCTGTCTGACGAAGGCTGCCATACCAAATCAAGTGTTGGACATTTTTTCATTAACAGCGGGCGAAGGGACTCGAACCCTCAACAGCCAGCTTGGAAGGCTGGCGCTCTGCCATTGAGCTACGCCCGCATATAAGTCGTTTATTTGCAACTACTTATAAAATTAAATTTTGACTTTTGGCCAGACTTTTGGCCAATTGCTGCTCGTTGGTGTATGCTATCGGCCATCGTCTGGTAGGTCTTCATGCGCAACAGAATACCGAAAGGAGAAAAGCATGGCAATGGGTCGGCGACCGAAACCGCACCAATGTTCGTGGGACAATAAACTGATTCCGGGATTGTACCACTACCCAGGGACCAACCGATGGCGCGTGGTGGACACCGGCCAGCGCTTCACGGAGGCCGACGAGCACCGCGCTGTGGCCCGTTTCCTGGCCATGACCAAACCCAAGACGATCGTCGTGCCGACAAGGGGCACCACCGTCAATCGTGGCGGTGTGTACGGCAACGGGAAGATGATGATTGAGAAGGCCGAGACGCTGGCCGACGACTTCTGGCCATTCCTGCGTGAGCTGTTGATTAAAGAGCCCGCCTACGTGGCCAGGATGACCGGCATCCCCGAACTGGCCCACTTGGCCCACCTGCAGATGCCACAGGACACCATCAAGTTGGAGACGTTGATAACGACCTACGAGACCAAGGGCACCGCCAGCGATAAGGGCAAACGCCGTGCGCGCATCATCTGGGATCGGATGACACACATCACCGGGGCCAAGGACCTAGCCGAGCTGACCACCGAGAAGTTGCTGGCGTTCCGCGAGGAAATCGAGCGCACAGTGGATGGTGGCGGCACGAAGGTGAACTACTTCGGGCGTATTAAGGCCATCATCGCGTTTGGTCTGAAGATGGGGCTCGATGCTCTGCAAATCCGGGCCGCATTGGACCGGTGCAAGGTATTATGGACGGCCACGAAGAAGCCCCAGGTAAATCCCACACCAATCAGCCGGGAAGAGTTCCATAAACTGCTGGCTGCCGCCGAGGCCGGGCCGTGGCGGGCGTGGCTGATGTGTGGGCTGAACCTGTGCATGCACATGGACGAAGTGTGCAAGATCAAGTGGACAGAGCTCGACCTGGAAAAAGGTACGTACGCGGCAATCCGCGGGAAGACCGCAGAACAACGCATTCCCCGGGCCGCAACCCTCTGGCCTGAGACCATTGCCGCGATCAAGGCCTTACCACGCAAGGGGCCCGTTTACGTGTTTACCAGCAAATACGGCACGAAATACAACCGCAACACGAGGGGAAATGATTTCGGCGAGCTCCGTGAAGCCGCAGGCGTGCCTGCTACCGTCAAGTGGGATGATCTCCGCGACGGCGCGTTCACCGCCGCCTGTCAGGGGGCCACGGAGCAGGCCGCCCGTGTGCTCGCAGGTCACAAGGCCCCCGGGTTAACTGACAACTACGTGCTGCGAAACCCGCAATACGCGGCACCGGCCTGCGACGCAGTGTATCGCGTCTATGGGCCATTCACTTTCCAGCCTGCGTCATAGGGGTTAGCCCACCTGCTGGCGACGACAGGGAGCTTGGATCCTGCGTTGGTGAATACCAAGCCAGATAGTAATAGCGTCGCCAGGGGCCATAGAAGTCGACGCGGGTCTTACGATTCCTTGGAGGCGTCAAGACCGTCAAAACACTTTGAACCCAGTGCTTCGAGCCGCGTGTAAAGAGCCGGCCCCCGTCGCCAGAATGAAGAATCACCAGCCGCAATTACCACAATGTGCAGGAGGTAAATTGACTACCGCCTTTGGCACAACGTTTCAGAACGCTATGCACGTATATTTGATTGCCATTGACGACTGCTGACCCTCAACCTATCTAATTCGTGGTGTACCGAAAGAGCCGGTAATCTGCGGGGTGGGGGATTTCCAGCGTAATCCGGCCATCGGGCCCCACGAGTACGGTCTGCTGGGCATTGGTCTTGGTGTCGGTAAGAGTGATGGTCTTGCCGGCCAGGAATTTCAGCGGCAGGGCATGCCGGGATTCGGTGCTGTGCAATTCACGGAAGACCAGCAGATATCCGCCATCGCGCTGCTGACTGACCATCTGAAAACCGCTCCAACTGGCGTTGTCGGGCAGGTCGCCGATCGGGAAGGTAATGCTGGTGAAAATATCTTCGCGGTGGGCCTTGTAGATCTTGATGAGGTCCTTGAGTTCCTTGAAGCCTCCTTCATCCAAGAACTGTGCGCACTGAAAGAACTCGGGCACGAACGGCAGGCCCATGGCGAAGCAGTAGGCGTGGCCGTGCAGGTGTGCGTCGCTCAAATCTTTGCGGGTGCGTTTGGGGTTCTGGAGCATGACCTGGAGTTTGTTGGCCGGGAAATACTTCGCCATCAGCCAGTGCTGACGGAGCACCTGGTAGGGAACCATGGTCAGGTGTGGCGGCAGGCCTTCCTGGATGTTCTGAAAGTAGATGCTGCCGTATTCTTTGCAGTAATACCAGCCATAGCGCGGGTCATCGTATTCCGGGCAGAGCGTGAACTGGGTATTCATCCAGGAATGCTTCATGACGTCGCGGAATTTGGCAATGCGGCCTTCGTAGTCGGATCGGCTGGCCAGGTGTTCGAAGTCGGCTTTCCAGGTGATGTAGCCGAGTTGGTCCAGATCAAAGTTCAGATCCGCAACATTGGCGTTACGGATGGCGACCCACAGGCCCAGACGCACGCCATATTTGTCCGCCGCGGCCTTGATGTCCTTCCATCCGTTTTTGTACTTGGGGAGAAAGCCGCTGGCGCCGGAACCCCCGCCGGCCTTCTGCCACCCATCGTCAATTTGCAGGACATCGACGCCCAGATCGGCCAGCAGTGGGATTTCCTTGAGGACAAAGTCCTCCGCCGTGAATTGCTCCCCGCCCGGGTTGGCCGGCCCCCACGTGTTGGAGAGAATGAACATGTCACGCTGGGGAAAGACCGGATAGCGCACGCGATCGAACTGCTTGAGGGCCAGTTGCAAGCCTTCGTTGCCGCCCTGGTAAACAATGCACCAGGTCGCCCAGCACTCGCGGAAGCGGTCGGGCACAATTTCGTCGGGCGCCAGGCCCCAGCCGGTCACCGCGAGCCCCTGCGGACCGGAAAAGAAACCGCCGGTCAAGTGCGCCTGCTGGTTGACGCATTTTGGCGACTCTTTGACGAGCACCAGGCCCTGATCGCCGAATTCCACGGCTGTGCCGCTGGCCCAATCGATGGCCTCCTCCTGGAAGATCGGATAGCCGCGGACGATCTTTTCCTGAAGCATATCCTTGGACTGGTCATGCCGGTTACCGGGGTCGTTGCAGTAGCCCCAGTAACGGCGGGAATTGGGTTGCGAAAAGTTCAGCGGCAGGGCATCGACACGGGCACCCGGCGCCAGCAGCGTACTGCCGTAGCTGTTGTACGTGTGATCGGCAGCGTGCGCAATGGCTTTGGAAGCAAACCCGGCCAGCGCCTTGACCCGTAACTGGGTGCGGATCCCCGGTGCCCCGGGATAGCCCCAGATGACATGCTGGAGTTCGAGTTTCGCCTTTTCGTAGCGAATGGTCGTTATCACTTCCAGATATTGGTTACTGAAACCATCATCAATGCTGGTGTTAACCGTCATCGAGACCAGAGTGGCGGAGGCTTGGTCATCGATAGCGCCGGGGAGGTTCCAATCACTGTGGTGGGCAGGATTGGGCAGGAGCCATTCCTGTCTTACGCCCGAGCCTTCGATACTGACCGTTACCAACCCGTGGCCCGTCCAGCGCCACGTGCGGGTGATTTTCCCGGTGGTGACCGTCAGGTCATCACCGCGAACCACGACGCGGGCAGTGCCAAGGGTGGCGCCAAGATCCTTCGGTAAAGTGGCCCCACAAGCCGGAATGGCACACGTACAGAGCACTACCGCCACGGCTAGCAGCGGGATGAACCGGAACGCATCGGGCGGGACAAACATACGTCACTCCTCGTAAAACACCTGCGTCGCAGGTGTGCGGTAGATGAATCCGCGTGGACACTTGGTGCCATGGCACCTTTGGACAAAGTACAAAACAAAATAATGGGCGGTTTACGCATACGGTCAAGTTTCCGCACCCATGGAAGGATAACGTGGCTCCTGGTCGGCCACCTTCTCGAGCAGCAGTGTGCGGCTGCGAACGGCACACCCCAAACCGCCGTTCCTTTGATCGCCCGGCATTCCGAGTGCCATGAGCTGGGCGCCGGAGTAGCGGCCGAGCCGCGCACCGTTCTCGTCGCGCACTGCATAGATCGCGGCCGGCGCCAAAGCGCGCAGGCGATAGGCTGGCAAATGGTGCCCTTGGAGTTGCTGGATGACGGCGATGGAGTAAACGCTTTGGGACTGGTCCGGCAGTACGGTTTGCCAAACACTCACCCCGCCGTCCTGCACGCGTGCCAGCCGATACAAGTCCCCGTTCTGGACCACCGGCCGAATGGTCTTATAGAAACCAATCTTGCGTCTATAGGCAGCGCGTTCATCCGCGGATAGTTTATCGATGTTCGACCCGATGCCCAGAGCGCCGCGCATGGCCAGATCAAAGCGCAAATCGAGAGGAACGACGCGGCCGGTCTGGTGATTGTGGTCGTGGGTCACCCATGCCTCCATGACGCGCGGGGGATATGCCAGCGAAAAACCGTCCTGAATGTAGGCCCGATCGAATGGATCGGTGTTGTCCGACGTCCACACCTGGTCGCAGCGGCCCAGGATACCAAGATCAACGCGTCCGCCGCCGCCCGCACAGGATTGGATATCGAGTCGCGGGTGGGCCTGACGCAGCCGGTCCATGATCGAATACAAGCCTGCGACATGGGCGTGCCAGATGGCCTTGCCGACCACCGATCCCGGTTCGCTGGCGTAGCGGTTCATGTCCCACTTGAAAAAGGTGATGTCATACCTGGATAGCAGCCCGTCGAGCGCGGCAAAGATATGCTCGACCACCTCCGGCCTGCCATAATCAAGGACGAGTTGATTGCGTGCCTCGGTCCGCGGCCGGCCGGGGAAATGCAACACCCAATCCGGATGCGCGCGGTAAAGGTCGGAATCGGGGTTGATCATCTCCGGCTCGACCCAGAGCCCGAAGCGCATCCCCAGCTCTTTGACGGCCTCGATCAGCGGCGTCAGGCCGTTGGGAAATAGGTCTTGGGAAACCGCCCAGTCGCCAAGGCCCGCGCGATCGTGGCGGCGCGACCCGAACCACCCATCATCAAGACAGAACAACTCGACCCCCATTTGTGCCGCAGCGCGGGCGAGATTGATCTGGCCTTCCAAGGTGATGTCGAAGTAGGTGGCCTCCCAACTGTTGAAGAGCACGGGCCGAAACTGGTCGTCCTGGTAACCAGGAAGCACGTAATCGCGTGCAAAGGCATGGAGCCTGCGGCTGGCACCTCCAATGCCATTGTCGGCCACACCATGAACCAGCGCGGGAGTCCGATGGACCGCACCCGGCCCGAGAGTCAGGGAAAAATCCGTAGCCTCATAGCCGCCATGCATGCGGAGGGCATCCGTCGGCAACATTTCAAAGCGCAGCGACCAGTTGCCGGAGAATGCCAAAGCGCCAAAGTAAACCGCGCCGGCATCTTCGCCGGCGGAGCCGTGCTCGTGGACCATATAAAACGGATTGCTCGCGTGGCCGGTATTCAGACCGCGGTGACTGATTTCGGTGACCCCCTGCTCGATATTCTGCCGGACCGGAACGAACTCGCGTGCCCAGGCCCCGGCGCTGCGTGTTAGTTCATAGCGCCCCGGTGGAAAATGAATGCTGGCGAAGGCCAGAGACTCCACTGCAACATGTTGCGCCGTCTGGTTTTCCAGTTCGACCCAGCGTTCGATGATGTCATATTCGGGCGTCACGCGATAGCAGAGGCGGACGCGAAAGTCATAGGCCGCATCTTGCAGATGCACAATCAGGACCGGGCGCAACACCGCGGCCCGCCGAATTGCACGACCATGGGTCGGGGATAGCCCCGGCGCGGCATCGGTTCGGATCTCATGGCGCTGATAGCGCAGGCGCACATCGCGTACGGGCAGATGCGGTGCGTGACCTTTGGGAAGTTGTCCAGCTACTTCCAGAAAGGCGACCTTAAGCCCGACATCGTGATAGGAAATATCGCCAAACGCGAGCAGTTCAGCGCGTCGCCCCTGTTGCTCGCACACGTAATTGGGGTCTTCGTAGCCATCGAGGCCGGCCAAGTGAAGCGGGCCGGCATCCGGCGCCAGCGGCCCCGAGCCCACATGCACGACTTGGCCGTCGGGAAGTGCGCGCAGCGCGTAGAAACTGCGTTGCATTCGTATGACGAATAATTTCTGCGAATCATCGACGGTAATAACTTCAGACATAGTCGGGTCCATTTCAAACACGTTCATTCAAACCGGAGCCAATCCACCATTTTCACCAGGTTGTTCGGAAACACCAGAAACAGGTTGTGGATGCCTGTGACCTGCTGGATCGGGCACGACATTTGACCGACCGAAACCTGGCCGATGCGCTGGCCGGTCGGAGCGTCGAGGTGGAGTTCGACGAGGGTGTTGGCGTTGACCGGTATGGCTTTTTCATCGGTGGGCAGGCCGGGCAGGTAGACGGCTTTTGGCCACGCGGATGTGGCGATTTCGAGTTTGACGCGGAAGTTGGTGCTCGGGAGTTGTTCGTTGGAACGCGGGGTGTTGTCCTGGTTGACTTTGAGGAGGAGGGTGTTCCAGCCGGGCTTGAGGACGGCTTTGACGGTCTCGTGTTTACCGGGGCTGTTCTCGGCCAGCATCAATTCGCCGTTGAGCCAGAGTTTGAGGCCGGAGGCCACGGTGGCGGATAACAGGACGTTGGCGCTGGGGATTGGCGTGTAGATGGAGGTGCGCAGGTAGGCGCAGGCGTTGGCGTTCTTCTCGCCGTTGACGACGTCGATGTCCACGACCCCCGGGGCGGTGGTCACGCCGAGGCGCGAGGTCATCGGGGTCAGCCACGGTTTCCAGGTGCCGGCTTTGATGTCCTGTTCGGGGGCGAAGGCGACATCGAATAACTGGGTGCCAGACTTCCCGGCCATGGTGTAGGAGTCGGAGACTTCCCATTGCCGGATGATAGTCGTCGTCGTGCCATTGAACGGGGTGGCCGCCTCGACGCTGTCTCCGTAGTGGCGGACGAATGTCTCGGTCACTTGGCCGGGCGCGGTCGCATCAAGGCCGAACACGGCCTTGCCGGCTTGGCCGGCGCCGAAGTCGATGTTCGCGTATTTCGCCCACGAGCCTTTGGTCGTGTAGCCGATGCCGTGGCCGCCGATGGTGCGGAGGTTGTTCATGCGCTGATAATCTTCGGCTTGGATCTTGTCGGAGGCGCGCCGGCGCGTGGCGGCGAATTTGTCGAAGGGGAAATCCTTGCGGAGGCCTATGTCCGCGAAGGTGCTCGTTTTGAATTCCATGCCGGGCAGCGGCTTGATCCGGTAATCGAAGCGTGTGATGTCCCACTCTGGGGCGATGGAGGTCACCAGATTGGGCGCAAAAATGGAGTCGAGATCCATCTTGTACTTAGCGAGCGGATTGGGGTTGGCCGGGTCGGCGGGCGTGATGAAGTTGTCGTTTACTTCGCGGAAGCCGGTGGCGTCGGACGGTACGATGGCATCCAGATAGGATTTCCCCTTGAGCGAATACTCGTTGATCTCGCCGTAGCGAGTGTTCACGCCGTCCACGGCAAAGATGTTATTGCGGATGGTCATGTTCCAGCTTGGTTCCATGTACGGCTCGAAGGTGATGAGGCGGCCGATCCGGCAATCCACCACGACATTGTTTTCAATCTTCTCCTCGATGTTCTTGAGCATGAAGGCGCCGGTCGCGCGGCCGCCGTAGCAATGATGGATGATGTTGCCGGTAATGGTGAGCCAATGGCTGGCATCGTCTGGGAAGAGTACGTGTGCCCAGCCGTCCCAGTCGAGCGCCTGATCGAGATCGTGGAGGTCGTTGCGCTCCCAGAGATTGTCGCGGCCGGGACCCCAGCATTCGATGGCACCGTAGTCGAAGCTATTCCGGCAGACGCTGTAAATCTCGTTGCCGATGATTCTGTTGTGGCGCGTGTGCACGTAATCGAAATGTCTGTCGAACGTCAGTTTCTGTCCGTATTGCAGGTGCGGCATGTTCCCCCAGCGATTGCCCTTGTACGAAATGCCATACCGGGGCATCTGGCCAATTTCGTTGCGCGTGATGAGATTGTCGCCGCTCTGGTAGAACTGGATGCCGCAACCGGCGCCGATGAACTGCCCGCAGTCGTAAATGAAGTTGTCTTCGATGCGGTGGCCTTTGTTTACATACGACTCCGCGGCATTCTGGAACGGCCCTTCGCCCATGTCCCAACCGTTCATGTACACGCCCGCGAAGCCGGCACCCGTGATAAGGTTGTTTTCGACGACGCAGTATTGCGCGTAGTGATTCAGCCAGATGGCCGAATGACCGGCCGCCAGGAGCCGGCAGTTCTTCACGGCAAGACGCTCGACGTTTTCGCCGAACACCATGCCTTGCTGCAATGGAACCGGTGTCGTGCCGTCCTTGGGCTGCTTGAATAACCACCAGCGGGGGCAGAAATCCGAACCGATCAGCGAAAGGTTTTCAATGGTGATGTTCCGGGCCGGCGTCGTCGATGCGCGGCCCGTGATGTCCAGGATCCTCTCGCCGGTAGGCCGCACGATCAGATGGTCGGCTGGCGTACCGTCTTTAGGCCAGAAGTACACGAACCCTTCCTTGTGTTTGAGGCACCATTCCCCGGGTTCATCCAGAAATTCCAGCACGCCGCGCATGAAGAACCGGTTGTTCATGCCGCCGAACTGGTTGGCGCCGCCATCGATCGGCAACGTGCCGTTGGCATCAGAGGCGGCGGTCATCACTTCGCGCATTTCCGAGAACCAGTTACCGCCGATGAAGCCGAACACCTGGGCATCGGAATAGTCATAACCACGCCATTCCTTCGGTACTCCCACCGCTCCATTGTTGATCCGCCACGCCCCGCCGCCAAAGCCACTGCCTTTGTTGGGGGTCTGGGCCATGGTGGCAGATCGGCCATCCACAATCAAGTTGAAGAACCGCTTACCTTGGGGCACTGCGGCCCGCCAGATGTTGCCTTTCCACTTTTCCCAGCCGGTAACCGGCACGCCGCCGTAGATTTCGGCAATGGCGCCCAGCCCTTCCCCGCGCCAGACCACGTCACTGTCACGCTCGTCGAGCTTTAATGGTGCGGTAAGAAAGTAGCGGCCGGGTGCAAGATGGACGCTCTTGTCGGCATCCGGGCTTTGCCGCGCCACATCGCGGGCATGTTCGGGCGTGGCGAACGGTGCGGCCACGGTGCCGGGATTCGCGTCGTTGCCGGATGGTGCAACGTAGAATTCTGCGGCCCAAACCGCCCGGTAGAGCACAACGGTCAGTAGGACCATAAGTAGTTGTTTCATAACAAATTTCCAAAACAAAACGGTTCGGGGTTTTCGCCGGCTGGGGCCTGGAGGTTTTACCGCGACGGTGGACACGCAGCGTTTACTCGTTATTGCGGCCCGACACTCCATAGACGCGAAAGTCTGTTATTGCCGAGGAACCGACGGCGCCCACCGAGGAGAAATCCCCCGGCGCGCTGCTGCCGTTCATCTTTCCCAGGCGAACGGCAATGGGATCACCTTCGAATTCATGGCGCGGGAATGTAGCGATGGGGAACCAGAGTTTGGCGTCGGTTGAGGCTTCCGCCGCCAACTGGTATTTCTCCCACCGGAAACGGAGGTGGTACCAGGTATCGGGCAGGACCTTGCCAACAAAGGACTGGTTGCCGCCGGTATCGACACCAAAACATTGCTTTGTACGCAAGTTGACGCGGACGGCCTTGTTGTTCTTCCAGAGGAGTGCCATGCCCGGTCCCCACGTGGCACCGGCGTCAGTACCGGAGAATACCTTGCACTCCACTAAGCCGCAGTGTGCCGGCAGGACCCGTTCGACGAAGGCGAAACAATTGGCCGGAGCCGTGATGGCGATCGTACCGGCGTCGAGTTTCAGGGAAGCGGCTGTATTGCCGGAGACGTGAGGAATCCAGGTGTCGCCCAATGCTTGCCGCGGGAACGAATCCTGCAGCAGCAACGTCCGTCCTTTGTACGCATCCGCAGGTAGTTGAAAGGGCGGAGCTTCGTGTTTCTCGTTGTCCAGCACCAGCAGCCACCCGCGGCCGGGCATGACCGGGATCGCATCGTTGACCGCAGTCAGCGCTGCGGATTGGAAGTTCTGGACTTCCGGCGCGTAGAGGCTCGCCTGGCGCGGATCGAGGCCGAGCGTTTTCCAGTCAATCGTCAACTGGCACAGGCGCGGTTCGGCGGCCCAACTGCCGATGGCGACCAAGGTCCGGCCCTTGGCGACGAAGGCCGTGGCCAGGATGTCTTTGACGCCGGTTTGGACCGGGCAGTGTTTGTCCCAGTAGCCGATCATCCGCGACTGTTGGATGCCAAACTGATCCCATAGTTTCCAGAGACCTGGCGCACTGGGATTCTGGCGGCTGTCCATGCCATAGACCATGCCGCGCCACTGATTTCCGCCCCCGTGGTAATCGAGCATTTCGTTCGTCAGGCCAAAGGGGATACCGGACATTTCCACGAACCAATAATCGGGCGGCGTGTTGTAACTGAAACCCTCCCCGATCCAAAGGTCGGTGATGTAGGGCAGGTGTTCGCAATATTGCAGCAGGGGGCTGCAACACCATCCGGCGTAATCATAGTTGTTGCCGCTATGAAACTTGATGCGGTAATCCGTGGCGTTTGTCGCCATCACGCGGGCGATGCGCTTGGTGATCTGGCGGTTGTAGGCCAGGCCGTCAATATACTGGCCCTTAAAACCGATGCGCTGCATCAGCAGGTCCATGCCCTCGACATAGAAGTTGTGCAGGCGGCTCAAGCCCTGCGTGGCGATGGCGGCGTCGACGTCACCGTCCACGCCTTGCGCCCAGGCCGGGGCGTAACCGGTCAGCAGGTGTTCCTGCAACCACGAGTAGCCGCCTCCGCCCTTGAACACCCGGCCGCCGTTGGCGTCATAGGTGATCGCTTCGTTGGCCGAAAAGATTTCATCGTCCAGACTACGCAGCGCCCACATTTCCGTGATGTGATTGCTCATCTCGCGCATGGTGTAATAGACGTCCACGTCCTTGTAGCCATGCGCCAGCAGGAGCGTGCGATAGGCTTTCATCGCGTCCATGGTCAGGAATGGATAGTTGATCCACGGATTGATGCCCCCCATGGCTTGGTGCAGATGGCCGATGGTATTGCCGATCCTGGCCGGCCCGTCCAGGGGTTCCGGCGCTTCCAGGCCGTGCTTGTTGGCGTAACGGTACTGGAATTGCCCCATGTCAAGGTTCTTGAATGGCGTCACCAGCAGGTGAAACCGGAACGTCACCGCGGCGCCGGCCTTCCACGCACGCGGCCCGGAATAGGCGTGGAGGCGCGATCCCGTGTCCGCGCGGGTGAAATCACAACCGCCCTGGGCTTGATTGTCCCAGGATGGCGGCACGCCCCAGTTGCGGTAGTTGTAGGCCGCCGGCCAGATATCCTCATTATCCATCAAATCCAGCAGCAGGCCGCCATCGGCGTTGCCTGCCCAGGCCTTGTTGGTGACGCGGTCGACATTCCATTTCCATTGGACCCTGGCCGGCGCCAAGCCGCCGCGCTGCCCCAGCCCCATGAAATACTCCGCGATTTCGGCGCGCAGCGGAATATCGAGCGTGATGTCCTTGGTGGTAGTGTCCTGGTTGGCCGTGAGTGTGATCCGGTATTCCACACAACCATCGGATTCAACCGTCGCCTCGACTTGCATCTGCATCGTGGCGCCGTCGTGCGTCCACTTGCGGGTTACCAGCGATTTCCCCGCGGTGACCGTCACCGCCGCACCCGGCGTGAACGCCACGGGGCCTGACGCACCTTCCACCGTGAAGGTCACCGGATCGGTGAGCAGATCATGACCGCCGGCGTTGATCTGGCACGGAAACCCCAGATCATTGAAGTCCACGCGGCGGTTGAGGATGGTCGCGGTGTGGTCCGTCCATTCCACCGGAAGGTACGGCGCGATGACGGTGTCCTCCAGCCCCTTGGTCGAGTCCAGCCAGCCCAGGCGGCTCATACGCCAGGCATCAAGGCACCCGTGATAGGGCACCGGCGCACCGCCGATGGTAATATCGAGTGCCACCGTGGTGGGCCGCGGCGCTGCGGCAGCGTTGTGGCCCTCCGGCGCCAATGACACCGTTCCCCGATAAGTTCCAGCGGTGATGTGTTCCGGTAGGTCGACTACAAACCACAATGGTTTGACCGTACCGCTCCCAATGACAATCGGCTTGGAGAACGGCGTGCCGGCCCAGTTGACGCCACCAGCATTGATGCAGCGGATCGCCCGCGCCGGCAGAACGGCGCCACCGGGGCCGTGAAGATCGCTGATTTGCAGGCGGATATCGGTTATCGCTTGGCGGCAGGCGTACAGCCCGAGTTGAAAGGTGTAATACTCGTTCGGAGACGCTTCGCCCGAAAACGCGTTGGATGGCCCGCGCCGAATCCACCGGTAAGGCAGGTCATTGAACATGCGCACGCAGAACCGGCGATCCTCGGGGAATACCAGATAATCCGCCTGTGGATGCCTGGCCAGCAGATCCGCGGTTTCCGCAGGGGTCGCGATCAACTCCATCGGGTCGCGGCGGTGGAAATCGAGCCGCGACTCGAATTTCTGAACCATCGCCACCGGTAGCCGGGCCGCCACCGCGGGAAACCGGTCGGCGTTGTCCAACCCGAGCCTTTGCAGCCAGGCGCCGGCGGCGGTGGCCTTGGCTGGCGCCAGTTTCCCATTGGGCATGAAATAGATGAAGTAATCGCCCGGCCCGGCAGCGGGCTCGAACACCAATTCCCCCGCGGCGCGGCCAATGGTTCCGCAGATAACATTGGTCACTTGCCGGCCGGCGGCATCGTCGACCACCACGCCCTTTATCTCTGGATTCGAGTCCTGGCGGCGCCAGGGCAAGCGTACGAAAACCGCATCAGCAGCATTTTTGACCTGCACCACCGCCCGATGGTTCCCCAGACCACTCTCGCTCCAATTCCCAATCGCGTAGAGAACACCATCCGTATCCGCGAGGGCCGGGAGTGGGGTCTCCACCGTATCGGCGGCGCAGACCAGAAACAGGCCCCAGGCCCATAGGATTCCGCAGGCCACTAGAATGCGCATGTTTACGAGCGTCTTCATTTGCTTAGTACTCCAAATGAAGCGTGATGAGGCCATAGGGCAACACCACGACTTGGTTGCCGCCGATGAGGGTACGGCCCGTTGCCTCCGCATGGCAATAGTGCATTGATTTCGGCCGACCGCCAGGCCAGGTAAGTGTGGCGGTTTCGGGTTTATCGGAGAGGGATCGCAGGCGCAGGAGCGTGGCTTTGCCGTCGCCGAGGGATTTGATGATGGTCACGCAGACCCGATCATTGTCCAAAGAAACCCGCGGCGTGACCTGGGGATCGTGGTTGGCGGTAACGTGCGCCAGCGGCTGCGCCTGTTCCAGGCCAAAACGATTGGCGGCGGCGGCATCGTAGACGCCATGCGGCCGAATGCGGTAACGGAATGTAACCGGGCCGTCCTGGGTAAGAGGGAAATTGGTGTGCCAGTGGTTGTTCATCACCCAGGAATAAATCGTGGAACTGGGTTCCAACGTGCGAAGCCATGGTCCCTGCGGCCCCCAACTCAGCGCAATGTTGGCGGTCATCTTGCCATATTCGAACAGCGGCGCATCGAGCGAACACCAGGTAACCCCTTCCTGGTCATTGGAAATATCGAGCCAGCGTTGCATGGCCAACCAGTTGCGGTTGGCCTGCGGCCACTGGTCTTTTTCCACTTCCATCACCGCCCACGGAATGTCCACGCGGGTGTGGCCTTGCGGAATGGCAAAACCAAAACCGAAGTGGATGCCATCCTTCTCCACCAGCGGCAGTTTATCGACGACATTGGTGATTTCCACCCACGGCTGCCCTTGCGTAAGCCGTACGGAGCGCGTGACGGAACGACAGCCGGCCGCCAGCGAAGAGACCAGCAGCTCAACAACCAGCGGCCCGGCTTCAATGGTGGCCAGCGTCACGTCGGTATCCGCCTGGGCCTTATCATCGTCACAGTTGGCGGCGATCCAGCGGAAGGCGTTGAGACCGCCATTGACCGCGGCGTCCGCAAAGTTGCGGCCCGTGGCTCGGTTGACGAGTTCCGTGATGTTGCCGGTAACCGGATCAAGCACCACGCGGAGTTGGCCATTTTCGAGCGTGGTGCCGCGGAGGGTGCAACCCTCGGCCAGGGGACATGTACCCGCCGCGACGCGATAATGGCGTGATCCGAATGCGGGTACATCGGCGGCCAGAAACACCAGTTCGCCCGTGGAAAGCCGCTGCGCCGGCACGTCCCGGCCTTGTTCGTCGGTCACGCGGTCGCCGCGCGTGCTTTCCGCGCGGGAAAGCGTCACCAGTCCACCATGTTCCCAGGAGTGGGTATTGAAAACCGCCACGCCGCCGGCCGCGGGCCCCTCCGCCGGCCCCAGCGCGCCGTCGGACTTGTCGGTCGTCGGCGCCAGCGCGTCGTCGAAAAGGTTTTGTGTGCGATCCTCAGCCTCACGAAAATAGCCCTGCTTGACCTTCCAGATGGCATCCTGAAAGAACGGTTCGGCAGGATTTTCGGCGCAAAAGGTGTGCTCCGAGCCCAGCGCGATGTACCGCCACGCCTCGTCGAACTGGTCCCGCGGTGCCGCGTGGTCCGGAGAGAGCATGGACCAAAGGGTTTCGGCCTGCACCAGGCGCTCTTTGGCGTTGCGATTCATGGCGGTCAGGCGCGCGGCGGTACCCAGCCCGTCGGTCCAGTATTCGGTGAAATCGCCGCGGACCACGGGCAAATTGTCGCCGTATCGTGTTGCAATCGTTTCCATGATTTCATGGCCGCCCGCGATGACAATGTGCGGATAGGCATAGTGCTCATTCCACGCCTTGACGGCGTCCGGAATGTCGGCGTCGAGCGGACAGTTATCCCACAGGCACCAGGAAAGCACGCAGAAGTCGTAGGGGTAATTGGCGGCGGCCATTTCCGCCAATATTTTCGTAAAATCCACATCCGCACTTCCAGTTTTGATGACGGGCGGAATCTTGCGCACATCCCGCTGGCCAAACCAGGGGCGGCCCGTGGACCGTCCTTTGCCCTGCAAACTGCCGCTGTTGCCGTAAAGGCCGGGCTGCAAGAAAAGCACCTTGGATTGTCCATCCGGCCCCATCCACCACACGGGTTGTTGGTCGAGTCCGCCGTGCGCATGACCACTCCGATCGCTGTTGGGCCACGCCATGATGTAACGCACGCCCTGGTTGGCCATCACGGGCACCAGCCCCCACGACAAACCGGGAATGTCCATCTGTTGAAAGGTATCCAGCGCCACGCCGGTCCGTTGCTGTATGGTACGGCTGAACGCTAAGACCTGAAACAATTCTTCGTCGCCGCAAATACTGGTGTTGAGATGCACATAGCCCGCGTCCACGCAAAGATGGCCGTCGCGGATGGCTTTGTCGAGGCGCTCGCGCTGCGCCGGCGTGGCGGTCTGCCACAGGCGTTCGAGTGGCCAAGTCACTTCCGGATTCCACCGGTAACGGGCGCCCGGCGGGTAATCCTGTGTCGCCGCGGCAAGGTTGATGCCTTCCTCGATGTTGCGTTTGTGAATGAACTCGACCGTGGCCTGCGGCGCGGTGTAGCCGATGTCCACGTGCGAATGCGGGTACAGGTAAACCGTCCACTGTCGTTGCGGCGGAACCGTGACCGTTTGATGAAGCACTCTATCCCCGCAGCGCAGTGTCAGCGTGACCTGCACCGCTTCGTTGACGCCCACCTTCGGCGGCAGGGTCAGTGCAAGCTCGGCGAGGCCCGCGCGGCTGGCCGCGACATCGACAACTTCTCCCAGTTGGCCGTCAATGGAGATTTCTATTTGCGAAGCGCCATGGATCCGCGCGCCGTTAAAGGCCAGATTCAGCGCGCGGCCAGCGGTGCCGTCGGCGCGATGGCGATAGATCGGCAGTACGGTAACCGCCAGATCGGTGGGAAATCGCAGGTCATCGGCCGCCGGGTGATTGTGCGGAACCTTTGTCATGCTAATTGTCCTTCTGGTGCAAACCCTTTGCGGCCTGGTACTGCCGCCATGCACGATTAACCATTGCCGAGCGTTTCGAAGACCATCAGGGCGCTACGGCCGTAAGACGAAACTTGCTGAAATTACAGATCCCGCCACCGCCTTCAAAAACAAAGTACAGCAGGTGCGGACCGGCTATCTTCGGGAGCGGGATGCTCTGGATGGCAAACTTCTCAAAACCGCCGGTGCTCTTATAGACGAACGTCCCGACGAGCGGGCCGTCCCGGGAATCCAGGTGCACATGCATTTTCTGGTTGGCGTAGTGCGGGTCAATGCCCACTTCCACGTCCATCCCTTTGGCCCCTTCTGCGGGGAACTGATAGGGGCCAAAGACGAATGATCCGCCACCTTCGCACCAGCCGATGTGCTTCTTGGTGTCGAAGCGCGGGCCGTGGAGTTCCCATACATCGGTGGCCTCGACCCAGACGCCCGGTACCAGCGCCACCGCCGGGCGGCGCACCAGGGTGCTGGCGGCCGATCCGATAATCTGGCCGCCGCGCGCGACCACGCACGCCTTAATCGTGGTGGTCTGATCGACGACAAACGGCGCCGTATACGCAGGCGAATCGGCGGTGGCCGCCGTGCCATCGCGGGTGTAGTGAAGGGTTCCATCCAGGCCGGTCAACAGCGAAACGGTGGTCTGGTCAAGGAAGCTACTGGAGCCGGCGATCATCAGCGGCGGCAGATCGGCCGTCGGATACGCCAGCCAGCCACCTTCCGTTCTTGCTGCCGTGGCCAGGGCCATCAGGCGGGCATCGTAGCCGGCGGGTTTGTCGGGCGTGATGACATTGTTCTCCCACTTGTTGGCGCCCTTGTTGATGGTTGGGCGGCCAATGTGCCAGCAAATGTTGTCCTTGATGGTCGCCTGGTCAACCTCGTCATCCATGTAAATGGCGATGCAGAGATCTTCGCCCGGCTCGGTCTTGTCGCGCCGCAGCAGGTTGCCTTCCCAAAGATTGCCATTGCCGCAGCCCCAACTGTACAGGGCGCCGCCGTCATGG
>Ga0316217_10001949_pt1 | contig 25819 bp, 24 predicted proteins | sample 1anoAmetaG_FD_203633 | JGI IMG/M metagenome (GOLD analysis project Ga0316217, IMG submission 203633) | Freshwater microbial communities from Trout Bog Lake, Wisconsin, USA - 1anoA | ecosystem: Environmental > Aquatic > Freshwater > Lake > Hypolimnion/Profundal zone | place: USA: Wisconsin...
CGCCGATGACGGCGCCAGCGATCGCCGCGTAGATGAAGCTGTGCGTGGTCGAGGCGATGATGGCACCGAAGAACGCCCCACCGATGAACTGGCCGTTGATGGCGATATTGACGACGCCGGCACGCTCGCACATCACCCCGGAGAGGGCACCGTAGATCAGCACCATGGCGCCGGCCGCCGTGCCGATGAGGACCGCGGTCAGGTTCACGAACGAGATCTGCGCCGGGCCGGGGCTGCGCGCGGCCCAGAGCAGCAGGGCCATGAAGAACAGAATCGCGGTCACGCCGAAACGAACCATGAGGCCCTGCTCGCGCCGGCTCAGCAGCGACTCCGCGCCGAGGGCGATGATGACGACCCCGAGGGTGACGTTGGCCCAACGGGTCAGCAGCGTGATGGAGCCGAGGTGCCACGGCGCGTTGACCAGGTTTACGGGGGTGAAGGTCAACGTCGAATGGGCGCCCGCGACGCAACCGAATCCGAAGATGTAGGCGGTCGCCGCCCCGATCACCACAATGATGACGGCGATCACCGTGGCGCGAACGCTCAGCCGCGTCACCTTGCTGTCGGACGTGGCGGGTGCGGTGGTGGCACTCATGAGCTCCAACCCTTGGTGGCGAGTTGGACCGCGCTGGCCTGCGTGCTGCGCAGTCGGAAGATCTCCTTGACCAGAACGGGCGTCGCCACGAACAGCACGATGGCCGACTGGATCATCGTCGCCAGGTCGAGCGGGATACCGGTCGTCGCCTGCATCGCGCGACCGCCGACGCCGAGGGCGGCAAAGAGAAGCGATGACCAGAGGATGCCCATTGGCCGGTTCCGTCCGAGGAGGGCCACGGTGATGGCGGTGAATCCGATGCCGGCGCTACCAATGAGGTAGCCGCCGTCGATGAAGTGGGTGGTACTCGCCGCCTGCACGATGCCCGCGAGTCCGGCGAGCCCTCCCGAGATGACGAAGACCAGCACGATGATGAGCCGTGAATTGATGCCCGAGGCCCGGGCGGCGCTGGGGTTGGCACCGGTGACGCGGAAGTCGAAACCAAGCGATGATTTGTCGAGGAACCACCAGGCGAACACGATGACGGCGGCGGCGACGAAGATGCCGTAGCTCACCCGCAAGCCCGACGCCGCGCCAAAGAGGGGGGCCAGTTGCGCCGACGAGTCGAAGGTGCGCGAGATGTCGTTCTGCTGGCCGGGCAGCTGGAATGCGGTGGAAAGGACGCTGAAGATCAAGAAGGCGTAGATCACGTAGTTGAACATGATGGTGACGATCACCTCGTGGGCTCCGGTGTAGGCCTTGAGTAGTCCGGGGACCGCGCCGGCGAGGACGCCACCCGCGATGCCGGCCAGCAAGGTGAGCGGCAGGTGCAACACCATGGGCATGTGCACCATCGAGGCGACGACGCCACCCGCGATGCCGCCCAACACGGCCTGGCCGTTGGCGCCGATGTTGAAGATGCCGGTCTGGAACGCGATACCCACGCCCATGCTCGCGATGGTGAGGGGCGTGGCGTAGGTGAGCGTCTCGGATATGGGCGTCAAGGTGTTGTCCCAGCCCTTGCCCGTGGTGAGCGAGTGCCAGAAGCCCTGGGGGTCGATGATCGATCCGGTGAACATCGTGCGGTAGGCGGCGCCGACGTTGTCGAAGGTCACCTTCAGCGCGTGGCCTGGAGCCCCCCAACTGTGGAAGATGCCCCGCCATGCGTCGAGCACCACTGGCGTCGTCGTGATGATGATGACGGCTCCGACGACGAGCCCGAGTATGACTGCGAAGAGGGTCAGGACGACCGGGCTCTTGGACGTGATGCGCGTCCACAGCGACAACTTGACCTCGGTGGTGGCGACGTCAGACACTCGCGGCCACCTGGTTCGTGCCGGTCATCAGTAGTCCAATGGCTTCACGGCTCGTCGACGGATCGACGATGCCGCTGATCTTGCCGGCGTACATCACCGCGATGCGGTCGCCGAGAGCGAAAACCTCGTCCAATTCCGACGAGACGATGAGTGCGGCGTTGCCCTGATTGCGATGGTTGACCATTTGGCGGTGCACGTACTCGATCGAGCCCACGTCGAGCCCACGCGTTGGCTGCGAGGCGACCAGGAATTCGAGCGAGCGAGAGAGTTCGCGTGCCACGATCACCTTCTGCTGATTACCGCCGGACAACGAACTGACCAGCTCGAAGATCGACGTCGTGCGGATGTCGAAATCCTCGACCAGCTTCGTCGCGTTCTCGTTGACCGCGCTCAAGTTGCGGGTCCCGTGTTTGGCGAAGGGGGCCTTGCGCGGGGTGTTGAGGACGAGGTTGTCGGCCACCGTCATCGACATCACGAGTCCGTCTCGCTGGCGGTCTTCGGGAATGTGACCGAGACCGGCGTCGAGCACACGACGCGGCGACGCGTTGGTGATGTCCTTGCCGTTGAGCGTTATGGTGCCCGATTCAACTCGGCGCATCCCCGCGATCGCCTCGACCAACTCGGTCTGGCCGTTTCCCTGCACGCCGGCGAGGGCCATGATCTCACCCGCCCGCACGTCGAGCGATACGCCGTTCACGGCGATGAGACCACGATCGTCGCGAACGACGAGGTCACGTATCTCGAATACTTCGGCGCCGGGCGAGAACGGCGACTTCTCCACCGTCAGATTGACGTCGCGCCCCACCATCAGCGACGCGAGTTCGCCTTCGGAATCCGTGGGTTGTGCCGTGGCGACGACCTTACCCTGGCGGATGATGGTGATCACGTCCGCGACGGCTTTGACTTCCTTGAGTTTGTGCGTGATGAAGAGGATGGACTTTCCCGCGTCGGCGAGCGATCGCATGATCGCCATCAGGGCGTCGATCTCCTGAGGCGTCAGCACCGCTGTCGGTTCGTCGAGAATGAGCAACTCGGCGTCGTGGCTCAGAGCCTTCAGGATCTCGACACGCTGCTGGAGCCCCACGGGCAGGTTCTCGACGATGGCGTCAGGATCGACTTCGAGGTTGAACTCCTTGGACACCCGTCGGATGTCGTCGGTGGCCTTCTTGTAGTCGATCCGGTTGAACGACTTGGTCGGCTCAAAGCCGAGAACGACGTTCTCGGCCACCGAGAAGACCGGTACGAGCATGAAGTGCTGGTGGACCATGCCGATACCTCGGCGCACCGCTTCGCCCGAGTCCGAGAACTTGGTCGCCACGCCGTCAAGGAGGATCTCGCCCTCGTCGGGGTGCAGCAGTCCGAAGAGAACGTTCATCAGGGTCGACTTGCCCGCGCCGTTCTCGCCGAGCAGGCAGTGGATCTGTCCCGGCTCGACCGTGATGCTGATCTGATCATTGGCGGTGAAGGATCCGAAGCGTTTCGTGATCCCGCGTAGTTCTAGTCGCATCACGAAGTATCGTACTCACGAAAGAGACCCGGGCCTGAACGGCCCGGGTCTCTTTCGTGATTCAAGCCGTTGCCGGCCTACTTCGTTACGGCGCTGGGTAGTTGTTCGGGTTGACCGAAATGGTGCCAGCGATGATGCCAGCCTTCGCCGTGGCGATCTGCGCCTTCAGCGCGGCGGGGATCATGACGCCGCCGTACTCCAGCGCGGTGCCGTTGTTCTTCAGCGTGCCGATGTAGGTACCACCCTTGAAGGTGCCCTGGGCAGCGGAAAGGATCGACGCCTCTACCGAAGGCTCGACGCCCTTGGCGACGGTGCCGACGAACCATGAGCAGTCAGCCGCGTCCGAGACGCAACCGTTGCTGTCGACCCACATGACGCTGTGGCCAGCACCAGCGGTCTTGGCGGCAGCGACTGAACCGAGGCCCACGGAACCAGCAACCGGGAAGACGATGTCGGCGCCAGCCGCGAAGTCACCAGCGGTGATGGTGTTACCAGCGGTCTGGTCGGTGAAGTTACCCACGAAGGTACCCGTGCCGTTACAGGCAGCGAGGCTGCACGAGCCGGCGGCTGGGGTCCAACCAAGAACCTTGACCGACTTGTTGTACGTCTTGTCGTAGTAGCGAACACCGGCGACAAAGCCGTTCATGTAGAGGGTCACCGAGGCGAACTGCATACCACCGTAGGTGGCGACGGTTCCGGTCTTGGACGCGCCAGCGGCGAGCATGCCACCGAGGAATCCGGCCTGGTCGGTCTCGTACTGGAGCGCGAGGACGTTCTTCGACTTGGTCGTGGGAGCGTCGTCGACGATTGCGAACTTCTGACGGGGGTTGTGGTTGGCGGACGCCGCGGTAGCGCTGTCCATCAAGAAGCCGACCGTCACGATGATCCCGCAACCCTTGCGAATGAAGCTCGCGATGTTGGGCACGTAGTCAGTCGATGACGTGGACGAAAGGTAGGAAGGAACGATGTTCTTGTCAACCTTCGCTGCGTCCTTGGCGCCGGCCCATGCCGAAGCATTGAACGACTTGTCATTGATACCACCGGTGTCAGTTACAACGCATGCCTTGAACTTGGTAGCGGCTGATGCCGATACCGCCGTCGCGGCCACGCTTACAGTCAAGGTGCCAAGAACCAGCGAAGCTGCTCCGAGCACCGTGCTGAGGCGGCGAATACTCCTCATTAATTTCTCCCTTTATCTAGTCAGTCCGTGTGATGAAGACCGTCCAAACGTGCGGAGTCTCCCCGACATGGTCGCGTCACACGTTCAGATATTTATCTAGGTGAGACTAGCCCTGAACCGGCGCGGGTGCTGGACGCGGGTGTTAACCCTTGGCAACAATTGTGCGGGAGCCTCAGTGCTTGCCAACGCGCCCGGTCCTGCGGGGCACCGCGAAACTGGTCGCCATGGCGAGAAGTGTGATGATCGCCGAGATCTGAAAGGCCCGCTGGTAGCCGCTCACGAGCGCCAGTCCGGACCGGGGATCGGCGAAAGTCGCCGTCCGGTCAGCGGCGACGGTGCCGAGGATGGCCAGGGCCAGCGACCCGCCGACCTGACGTGCGGTGTTGAGCACCCCCGAGGCCAGGCCGGCGTCCGCGCGGTCGACACCCGCGGTCGCGGTGTTGGCGAGAGGGGCGAACAGCAGACCCATGGCGAATGCGCACAAGACTGCCGGCGTGAAGATGGCACTCCAGTACGAACTGTCCACCTTGATCAGCGACATCCAAAGGAATCCCAGGGTCGCCACGGCTGATCCGACGAGCAGGATCGGTCGCGCCCCGGTCTTGACCAGCAGTCTCGAACTGATCTGCGCTCCCGCGATGATGGCGACCGCCATGGGCAGGAATGCGAACCCGGCCTTCACGGGGCCGTAGTGGAGGATGTGCTGGAAGTAGAAGGTGAGGAAGTACCACATGGCGAAGAACGCCCCACCGACGAGGAACATCACGATGTTCGCGGACGAAAGCGACCGCGACCTGAAGATCCGAAATGGTACGAGGGGGTGCGAGGCGACGTTGGATTCCCAGAAGAGGAACAGCGCGATGCCAATGGCGCCGCCGATGAACCACGACAGGGTCGTCGTCGAACCCCAGCCGAGTGACGTGGTGTTGACGACGCCGTAGATGAGTGACGCGAGTGAACCCGTGATCAGCACCGCACCGGTGATGTCGAGCTTGACTGCGGCGTCGCGGTTGCGGAGTTCACGCAGGTACATCGTCGCGATGATCGCCGCGGCGATGCCGAATGGGACGTTGATGAAGAAGACGAGGCGCCACGAGAACCAGCCCGTGAGGATCCCGCCGAGCAGACCGCCGACCGCTCCACCCGCACCCGCGACCGCGCTCCAGGCACCGATGGCCTTGGGCATACGCGCGCCGTGGAACGTGGTGACGATGATCGTGAGTGTGGCGGGTGAGAGGATGGCGCCGCCGAGTCCCTGAAGCGCGCGCGCCGCGACCATCTGCGAGCCGGTGGCGGCGAATCCCGCGCCCACGCTCGCGAGGGTGAAGACGAAGAGTCCGGTCATATAGACGCGACGGCGCCCAAAGATGTCCGCCGCCCGTCCGCCGAGCAACAGGAATCCGGCGAACGTCAGCACGTAGGCGTTGACCACCCACTGGGCACTGGACAGGGTGAAGTGCAGGTCGCGGCCCATTCGAGGCAGCGCCACATTGACGATGGAGACGTCGAGCACCACCATGAACTGCGCCAGGCACGCGATGGTGAGGATGATCCAGTCCGGGGCGTGGCGATGCGTCGGCTTCGAGGGAGTGGTCGTTGGCTTGGTCGTTTTGGGCACAATGGGAGTGTAACGGTGGCGAATTTCGCCGCTCCGGCCCTCTCGTGATCGGTTACGCGCGATTTGCGCAACACTTGAGGGCATGGCTGCCCAGTTCATCTTCACCATGCGAGACCTTCGCCGTTTCTATCCACCCGACCGTGAGGTGCTGAAGGGGATCAACCTTTCGTTCTACCCCGGCGCCAAGATCGGCGTCATCGGCGGCAACGGATCGGGCAAGTCCTCACTGCTTCGCATCATGGCGGGGCTCGACGACGGGTTCACCGGCGAAGCGCGACTCACGCCCGGTTTCAGCGTGGGCTACCTCTCTCAGGAGCCACAGTTGGACCCGACCAAGGACGTTGTCGGCAATGTCGCGGACGGTGTCGCCGAGCAGCGTGACCTACTGGCCCGCTTCAACGAGGTCTGCGCAGGCTTCGCCGACCCCGATGCCGACTTCGACGCGCTGCTCGCCGAGCAGTCCACGCTGCAGACCAGGATCGACGCGCTGAACGCCTGGGACCTCGAACGTACCCTCGACATCGCAATGGACGCGTTGCGTCTGCCACCTCCGGACGCTGACGTGACCACGCTGTCGGGCGGCGAGCGACGTCGCGTCGCGTTGTGTCGGCTGCTGCTCTCCAAGCCCGACCTGCTGCTGCTCGACGAGCCCACGAACCACCTCGACGCCGAGTCCGTCGCGTGGTTGGAGCGGACGCTGCAGGACTACAGCGGCACCGTGGTCGCGATCACCCACGACCGCTACTTCCTGGACAACGCGGCGCAGTGGATTCTTGAACTCGACCGGGGTCACGGTATCCCCTGGGAGGGCAACTACTCGTCGTGGCTCGAGCAGAAGCAGGCCCGGCTCGCCTCCGAGGACAAGGCTGACAAGGTCCGCCAGGCCGCTCTCGAGCGCGAACTCGCGTGGATCCGCATGTCGCCCAAGGCTCGCCAGAGCAAGGGCAAAGCCCGTCTCAGCGCGTTCAATGAACTCGTGGCCGAATCCGAGGCCTCCGAGCGTCGCGGCGACCGGCTCGAAATAGCGATCCCGCCGGGACCGAGGCTCGGTGACATCGTCGTGAACGCCAGCGCCATCACCAAGGGTTTCGGTGACCGACTGCTCATCGAGGACCTGACCTTCCTGCTGCCGCCAGGCGGGATCGTCGGCATCATCGGCCCCAACGGCGCGGGTAAGACGACGCTCTTCAAGATGATGCTCGGTCTGGAACAACCCGACGCCGGGACGATCGAGGTCGGCAGCACGGTGAAGTTCGCGTACGTCGACCAGAGCCGCGACAACCTCAATCCCGACGCGACGGTGTTTGACGAGATCAGCGAAGGCCAGGAACACATGGTCGTGGGTAGCCGAGAGATCCACGCGCGTGCCTACGTGGCGAGTTTCGGATTCAAGGGCAGTGACCAGCAGAAGAAGGTCGGCGAGATCTCGGGAGGGGAGCGCAACCGGGTCCAATTGGCCAAGGTGCTTCGAAGCGGTGGCAACGTGCTGCTGCTCGACGAACCGACCAATGACCTCGATGTGGACACGCTTCGTGCACTCGAGGACGGTCTGCTCACCTTCCCCGGGTGCGTCGTCGTGATCAGCCACGACCGCTGGTTCCTCGACCGTATCGCCACCCACGTGCTGGCGTTCGAGGGCGACGCGGTGGTCCGATGGTTCGAAGGGAACTTCTCGGACTACGAGGTCGAGCGCCACAAGCGTCTCGGCACCGACGCCGATCAGCCCCACCGGCTCCGCTACAAGCCCATCACCCGCTCGTAGCGAACGACGTCGGTCGACGAGGAACCTAAGCAATAGCTCTGGCTAGTGTTCTTGACGTGAGCAACGGCACCGACTACTCGACGTATCTGCGGATCAATGATCTGCTGGAACTTCAGATTCCCCTGACCGACGACGCTCCCGACGAACTGTTGTTCATCGTGGTGCACCAGTCGTACGAGTTGTGGTTCAAGGTCATCATCGATGAACTACGTCGCTCGAACGCGGCCCTTCATCGCAATGAGCCGTGGAATGCGATTTCACATCTGCGCCGGATGGTGACCATCGAGGACCTCCTGCTCTCGCACCTGCAGGTGCTCGAGTCGATGTCCCCCGAGGGATTCCTCGAATTCCGCGATCCGCTCGATCCCGCATCGGGCTTCCAATCGTTCCAGTTCCGCGCGATCGAGTTCCTGAGCGGAGGCGGCAAGAAGGCGATGCTCAGCTTCGAACTCTTCGATGAGGGCCAGCGCGCGTGGCTGCGCGAGATAGCCGATGCGCCGTCGCTCATGTCGGGGTTCGAGCACTCGGTTCGCCAGACCCTGGGCGCGTCGGCACAGGACGACCTGCTCGACCTCGTTCGCGCCCTCTACCTCTCGCACATCACCGCCGAGACCTCCGCACTGCACGCCGTGGCCGAATTGATGATGGACCACGACGAACGACTCGCCATGTGGCGACACCAGCACATGCTGATGGCCGGACGCCAGATCGGACGTCGACCCGGTACCGGTGGTAGTGAAGGTATGGCGTATCTGGACACGACGCTGCTGCAGCGTCTCTATCCCCTCTTGTGGGAAGTGAGGTCAATACTGTGATTCTTCGTGACGATTGCGAGGCCCGTGATGACGCCGACGCGCTGGCGCCACTGCGTAGCGAATTCCGATTGAACGACGGTGAGATCTACCTCGACGGGAACTCGCTCGGCCCGGTGAGCGAAGCCACGAGTCGACGGGTGAACGAAGCGATCGACAACGAGTGGGCCAAGGGGCTGGTCCGCAGTTGGAACAGCGCTGGTTGGATGGCCGCGCCCACGCGACTGGGGGACCGTCTCGCGCCACTCATCGGCGCCCAGCCCGGCGAAGTGCTGGTCGCGGACACGCTGACGTTCCTGCTCGCCAAGTTGATCGGTGGGGCGCTCGAACTTCGAGACGATCGGCACGTCGTCCTGACGGACGTCGCGAATTTCCGTTCGGACACCTACATCGTCGAGGCAATGGCTGCGAAGGCGGGTCGTCCCATGGTCGTCAAGTCGATCGACCGCAACACGCTCGATCAGGAGTTGAATGACGACGTGGCGCTCGTCATGCTCACCCAGGTCGACTTCCGGTCCGGCGAGATGCTGGATATGAAGTCGATCACGCAGAAGGTTCACGCGGCGGGAGCGCTCATGTTGTGGGACTTCGCCCACTCAGCGGGTGCGGTGCCGCTCGACGTCACGGACTGTGATGTCGACTTCGCGGCGGGCTGCGGCTACAAGTATCTGAACGGGGGACCAGGCGCGCCGGCGTTCATCTACGTTCGCGCCAAGTGGCAGGGTGTGCTGAAGAATCCGTTACCGGGTTGGCTCGGACACGTGCGTCCCTTCGACTTCGAGATGGCCTACGAGCCGGCCAGCGGCATGCAGGCCTTCGTGACCTCGTCGCCGTCGATCATCGCCCTCGCCGCGCTCGACGGAGCGCTCGACGTGTGGGACCGCGCGACGATGGATCAGGTGCGTACGAAGAGTCTGGCCCTCACCGATCTCTTCATCGAGCTCGTCGAGGACCGACTGCCCGGCGTCTTCGAGCTCGTGACACCTCGCGAGCACGCGAAGCGTGGAAGCCAAGTGGCGCTGCGTCACCCCAAGGGCTACGGCATCGTCCAGGCGCTGATCGAGCGCGGCGTGATCGGCGACTTCCGGGCACCCGACATCTGCCGGTTCGGCTTTACGCCGCTCTATCTCCGCTACGTCGACGTCTACGATGCGGTCGAGCGAATGGTCGAGGTCATGACCTCCGAGATGTACCGCGAGGAGCGCTTCACGGTACGAAACGCCGTCACCTGATTCTCCTACTGGGAGAAGATCACCGTGCGCTTGCCGACCAGGGCGACGCGGTCCTCGGCGATTAGACGTACCGCGCGGGCGAGCACGGTACGTTCGATGTCGCGTCCGAGTGAGATCAGGTCGTCAGGGACCCTCGCGTGACTCACGCGAACGACGTCCTGTTCGATGATGGGACCCTCGTCCAGGTGGGGCGTGACGAAGTGGGCGGTGGCGCCGATGAGCTTGACGCCGCGCTCGTAGGCCTGGTGGTAGGGCCTCGCTCCCTTGAAACCGGGAAGGAATGAGTGGTGGATGTTGATGGCGCGTCCGCTCAGTTCGTCGCACAGCTCGCCCGAGAGGATCTGCATGTAGCGGGCCAGTACCAGCACGTCGACGTTGAAGCGGCCGATGAGCGACCGTAGTTCGTCCTCGGCAGCCCGTTTCGTGGTGGCGGTCACCGGGATCTCGAAGAACGGAACCGAGTAACGCTGCGCCAGCGACTCGAGATCGCGATGGTTGCTCACGATTGCGACGATGTCCAGTGGCAGATCGCCTTGCTCGCGTCGGTACAGCAGATCGGCGAGGCAGTGATCGTAGGTGGAGACCATGATGATCGCCCGGCGTTGGGTGAGTTCATTGCGCACGCCGAGACGCGGAGAGAATGCGGCGAGTTGCGTGCTGAGCAGGCTGCGTACGGCCTCGATGTCGTCGAGTTCGGTCTCGAAGCGCGTGCGCATGCAGAATTCACCGGTCACCGGGTCGGTGAACTGATCGTTCTCGAGAATGTTCCCCCCGACTGCGACGATGGCGGTGCTGGTCGCGAGCACGATGCCCGGCAGGTCAGCGCACTGGAGGGTGACGACGTAGGTGACCACGGTCTCTACTTTCTTCGGGTTGCGAGCACGGCGACCGGAGTCGCCGCGCAGGCGGACGTTACGAGTTGGCGCACGACGAACGGGCTACTTCTTGTACGAGTAGAAGCCCTGGCCGGACTTACGGCCGAGCAGCCCCGCCTGGGTCATGCGCGAGAGCAGCGGAGGTGGGGCCAGGTGCGGCTCCTTGAACTCGGCGTACAGCGAGTCGGCCACCGCGATCGTGGTGTCGAGGCCGATCAGGTCGGCGAGCGCTAACGGCCCGAGCGGGTGGGCACAGCCGACCACCATGCCGGTGTCGATGTCCTCAGCGCTCGCAAAGCCTGATTCGAGCATCCGTACCGCGGACAACAGGTACGGGATCAGCAACGCATTGACGACGAATCCCGCGCGGTCCGGTGACGTGATGACCCTCTTCTGCAAGGGACCCGTTGCAAAGTCGCGTGTCCTCTGTGTCGTTTCGTCGCTCGTCAGGAGCGACGAGATCAGCTCGACGAGCTTGAGGACGGGCACCGGGTTGAAGAAGTGCAGTCCGATGACCTGCTCGGGGCGCTTGGTCGCCATGGCCAACTTGATGATGGGGATCGACGAGGTGTTGGTGGCGAGGATGGCGTCGGCGTTGAGCACCGCCTCGTCGAGCTTCTTGAAGATATCGACCTTGAGGGCCTCGTCCTCGGCGACCGCCTCGACCACCAGTTCGCAGTGCGCCAGGTCCTTGAAGTCCTGGGTGTAGACGAGGTTGGCTCGAGCGAGGTCGGCCTCCTGCTCGGGCACCTTCCCGGCGGCGACCGCCCGCGACAAGGACTTCTCGATACGCTCGCGTCCGGCGGCGAGGGCCGCGTCACTTTGTTCGATGACGGTCACCTGCGTGCCGGCGCGTGCTGCAATTTCAGCAATTCCTGATCCCATGAGGCCACATCCGACCACACCAACTCGCTCCATAGGACCTCCTCGTCCGGCGCCGACCTTATGTCGCACGCCAAAAAGTCTAGGTCTCCCCCGGGCGGGTGCTCGGAGCCGTGGGTGACTACTGCACCAAGGTGTAGGTGTTCTGCAATTCGTCCTGCAGCACGGTGGCGGCGTGCTGGGTGGTGTCGACCACGAGTTCTTGGTCGAGGAGGCGCGACGTGAACCTCCAGCCGTCGGGCAGCTGGAGGCGACCTCCGAGTTCACGCAAGTTCTCCTGCGTCAGCGCCGGGTCCACGCCGACGCAGTAGGCCTGCATCACGAAGGTTCGCGCGTCGGGGGTCGTGAGTTCGTGCACTTCGCTACCGGCGTCGAAATACCATGCGGCGCCGCGATTCACGTGACGAACGGTGTAGTAGTCGTGGCGCATCTCCCCTTCGATCTCGAGCGTGGCGATGCAACGCATGTCGATGCCTCCAAAATTGCGCAGGGTGGGCTCGACATTGGTGACCTTGCCGATGCCGTCCATCATCCAGTAGCGCGGTCCGTTGAGCACGGCGAGCGACGCACCAGTCGCCGCCGCGAGCGAGGAGGGATCGAGGTCCCGCCAGAGATCGTCAGGGCATTCGTTCAGCGTGAACGTGTTGTACACCTCGATACGGGGCTCGTCTTCGAGGAAGGCGAGGAAGATCTCGCCGTAGCGCATGCCACGCGTGTTGGAGAGGAGTCGCTGGGAGGAAGTCATGAGAGGCCCTTCGAGATGCTCGCAATGAGAGGTTCCTTGTTGTCTAGCACCCTCGGCCACGCGAGCGGATCATGAGCGGGCGCTTGCGGTGGTCTCGACCATCGAGGTGTCGCTACGATTGTCATGCACTGCGCGCCGGCGCACGAGTCCGTTCAAGAGGAGCTGTCAACCATGGACACCATCAACGTCATCATCGAGATTCCACGGGACAGTCAGAACAAGTACGAATACGACCACGAGAACCACACCATCAAGCTGGACCGCCACCTCATCGTGTCTATGGGGTACCCGGCCGAGTACGGTTTCATCCCCAACACGCTGGGCGGCGACGGTGACCCACTCGACGCACTCGTGCTCACCGAGTACCCGACGTTCCCCGGTTGCCTGATCGAGTCCAAGATTCTCGGGATGTGCATCATGACCGACGAGAAGGGTGAGGACGCGAAGTTGATCTGCGTACCGGCGTACGACCCGAAGTGGAAGGACGCCACCGACATCAGCGACGTGCCGAAGGCGGTTCTCGACCGGATCAGCCACTTCTTCACGGTGTACAAGGACCTGGACGAAGGCAAGTGGGTCAAGGTTGAGAACTACGTCGGTCGCGACGAGGCGTTGAAGGAGCTTGAGGCCTCGAAGGCTCGCTTCCCCGGCTGAGATTCCGGCCTAACTTGAGGTCATGGGCTCTGAGAATGAGTGGGACGGCGACGACAGGGCTCGCCATTTCCTGCTCGTCACCCAACTGGTCTTCTTTGCGGTCATCGCCGTGTGCGTACTTATCGATCACGGCACGACCGCACAGAATGACGGTATCTCGTTCTACGCGGTGTACCACCTCACGTTGCCACTCATCGTGCCCGCTTTCTGTTTCGCCGCCTACGGGATGTGGCGCACGTCGACGTTCTTCGCGAGCACGGATGCACCGTCACTCACGGTGCTGGGCCTGCGACTGATCGCCATCGGCCTGCTGTTGTTGCTGGTCACGCCGTTCAACCGGGGGACCTTGCTCAACTGGACCCACATGACGATTGGCGTGCTGGTGGCGGTCGTCGAGATGTTGATCTGTGCGCTGTTGCTACGCCAGCACCGCACGAATCGATCGGTCGCCGCCCTGCTCGTGTCAATCGTCGGCGGCGCCGTCGCGGCGGCCTCGCTACCCGACTGGCACATCCCCTATCTCCTCGTGGGCGAGATCGTCTACGAGGTCGGCTTCGCGTGGTGCCTCATCGAATGGACCTACGCGCTGCACGCGAGGGCGCAACGGGTATTGACGAACTGATCCTGACTATATTTCTGCCATGGACTACTCAGATTCGATCGAGATCAACGCGAGCCCCGAACTCGTCTTCGCCACCCTCAGCAACTTGCCCGAGATGGGAAGGCTCTCGCCGGAGAACACCGGCGGCGAGTGGCTGGGTGCAGCCACCGGACCGGCGTTGGGTGCCAGGTTCAAGGGGACGAACGCGCGCGGCACGGACACCTGGTCGACGACCGCTCGGATCACGACGTTCGAGCCGTCGTCGAGATTCGCCTTCGACGTCACCTTCGGACCCTTCAACGTCTCGAAGTGGGACTACACGGTCCAGCCCACACCGACGGGCTGTCGGGTCATCGAAAGCTGGACCGAGCGCCGTAACGCCTGGGTGCGACGATCGGACACGAAGAGCGGATTCGATCGTGCCGAGTTCACCAAGACCTCGATTCGCACGACCCTGGAGCGCCTGAAGGAGACGTGCGAAGCCGCGGACCACGCGAGCTCGTGATTCAACGTCGCACCCGTCTCCTAGGGTGAGAACATCACGAAATCACCTGGATTCTCAAGCGGCGGCGAAGTGCAAAGGGTGATCGACGCGGCACGTTCGCCGGGCTGGAGCATCGGGCTCGGGCGAAGCGGCCAGATCATGGCCACTCACGATTCGGGGACCATCGGACTTCCCTGGGTCATCTGCGCATCAAAGTCAGGCAAGGGCATGCGCGTGTCGCTCTACCAACCGGGCGACGACACGGAGATCGAGGGCGACGTCATTGGCGACATCAGCGGCAACCCGCGCGAGATGGGCCGCCAGCTGCGAACCTTCCTCGAAGAGACCCGGTTCGATCAGCCCTGAACCGCCGCGGCCGCGTCGTCGCGATGCATTACATTGGACTTCGCAGAAGTCCACCGTGAGGAACGACACCATGAAACTGAGCGCCAACAACTTCCCCGCGTTCGTTCGACCACTGCTCAAGATTCTTCACGTGGATTTCGAGCCACCCCGCCAGCCGTCGGGCGTCGAGGTCCTCACCGCCTCCGTGGTGGCAGTCGTCGGGTCGCTGGCGGCCGACTGGCTGCTGGTGTTGATCGGCACACGCGTCTTTCCCGCGACCAAGGGCTACCAGCACTTCCGCTTCTCCGACTACTCGAAGTTGACCGTCATCGGCGTCATCATTGCCTGCATCGGCTGGCCGATCGTCACGAGGATTTCGTCGAAACCGCGTTGGCTCTTCTACTGGCTCGCCGTCATTGTCACCGTCGTGCTGCTGGCCCCGGACGCGTATATCTGGGTCAACGGCCAACCGATCGATGCCGTCTTCGTGCTCGTCGTGATGCATCTGGCGATCGCGATTGTGACCTTCTACGCCCTGGTCAATCTCGCTCCCACCCGACGTCACCGTGGGCAGGGTCGTTAGACGACTCGCGGTGCAGCAACCGTGACGAGGATATGGCGGGATCGTCGAAGTGCGCGCGACGGCTATCCACGCAGGAGATGAGGCGCGGCGATTGAAATCACGAGAATTGTGGTCGCGGTCGCCGCGATCAGGACCATGGTCCAGAACCACACCGCAATTGATCGGAACTTGTACATGCGAGCCACGAGGCGGTCGGTGAGGTGGGGTGATTGCAACTGGTCCTTGACCATGGTGATCCGACGATCGCGCCACGAGAGCCCGTGAATCTCGGGTGCGCCGTGCGAACGCTCGTGCTCGCGCAGCCACGAGGCGTCGGCCAGTTCGGAGAGCCGGTGAGCGGAGAGCGAATGCAGCGCCGCCAGCGCCACCACCAGGGCGAGTGAGGACGCAACGATGCGGCCGATCTGTGCCGTCGCGCCGGCCAACGCGATGGTGAGCAGGAACGCTTCACCCGTGAGTGCCATCGTCGGCATCTGCCACAGCAAGGTGTCCCATTGCTGACGACGGGCGGCGACGATCGCGTACTGGTCGAGAGCAGCGAATTCCTCCTCGTCGAAGTTCTCCGGATCGCCCATCCCATCTCCATCCGTTGCGCAGCGCGACTTCATGCGTCACGATCCATGTTCGCAGATTTGGGCAATCGGGGCGACCGTACCCGTCGTGATGATCAGTCAGTCAGTGATGTCGCGGGTCTGGAGGAGCTCGGAGAGTTTCTCCAGCACCGGGAGCGATTCGAGCAACAGGCGTCGCTCGTGCGTGCTGAGCGTGGTGAGGGCGTCCTCGATGGCGAGGGTACTGGCGGCACGGTAGTCCTCGATGAGTCCTCGTCCGATGGCGCTGGTGTGGACCATGCTTACTCGTCCGTCCAACGGGTCGGTGCTTCGTTGGACGAGATCGATGGCTTCGAGCGACTCGACGATCTTGCTCATGGTGGCGGCCTTGACACCCTCGAGCTGGGCGAGGACACCGAGGCGCACCGGTTCGGACTGTTCGATACGCGCGAGTGCGGAGGTCTGCGATGGCGTCAGGTTCTGGTCCGTGCGCGTTCGCAGGGCTCGATAGATGCGAGCGATGGCGACTCGAAGGCTCACGGCCGGCGAGATCTCGCGCGTCGATCGGGTCGTCGTTGAATCCTGGATATGCGTCACGTCGTCATTATAGTTAGTTAGTATTAACTAACTACTTTAATGACCCACTGATTTTGAATTTTGGAGATGACGTGTCCAACACCGCAGAAGCACACCCGAACCCGCATCCTCATCCTGATCGCTACAAGTGGATTGCGCTCTCCAATACGACGCTGGGCATCCTCATGGCCACGATCAACGGATCGATCCTGCTCATCGCGCTGCCCGACATCTTTCGGGGCATCAAACTCGACCCGCTGGCGCCGAGCAATACGCCGTACTTCCTCTGGATCCTGATGGGCTTCCTGCTCGTCACGTCGGTGCTGGTCGTGAGCTTCGGTCGCGTAGGCGACATCTTCGGTCGCGTGCGCATGTACACCATGGGCTTCGCGATCTTCACCGTGTTCTCCGTGCTGCTGGCGATCACCTGGATGACCGGCCCGGCGGGCGCGATGTGGATCATCATCATGCGCGTGGGTCAGGGAGTCGGCGGCGCGTTCCTCTTCGCCAACTCCAACGCGATCCTCACCGACGCCTTCCCGGCCAATGAGCGTGGGTTGGCTCTGGGTATCAACGGCGTGGCGGCCATCAGCGGTGCGTTCCTCGGGCTGCTCCTCGGCGGCGTGCTCGCACCCATCGAGTGGCGCCTCGTCTTTCTCGTATCGGTGCCCGTCGGGCTCTTCGGCACCGTGTGGGCGTACATGAAGTTGCACGACAATGGCGCGCGCACCAAGGCCAAGATCGACTGGCTGGGGAACTTCACCTTCGCCATCGGGCTCGTGGCGCTGCTCACGGGAATCGTCTACGGACTCCAGTCCTACGGCGGGCACGCCATGGGCTGGACCAGTCCGTTCGTGCTCACGTGCATCTTCGGGGGCATCGCGGTGTTGGGGGCTTTTCTCGTCATCGAGACGCGCGTGCAGGACCCGATGTTCCAGTTGAGTCTCTTCTCGAATCGCGGATTCGCCATGGGCAATATCGCGACCCTGCTGCTCTCGCTCGCACGGGGTGGACTGCAGTTCATCCTGATCATCTGGCTGCAGGGGATCTGGCTTCCCCAGCACGGCTACGACTTCGCGCAGACGCCACTGTGGGCGGGTATCTACATGGTGCCGCTCACCGTCGGCTTCCTGATCGCCGGACCGGTGTCGGGGCGTCTCGCCGACCGCCACGGCGCCCGCAACTTCGCCACCCTGGGCCTCGTGCTGACGGGCCTCAGCCTCGTGGGCCTCCAGATGATCCCGATCAACTTCACGTATCCGATCTTCGCGGTCCTCCTGCTGTTCGTGGGGCTCTCGATGGGTCTCTTCGCCGCGCCCAACGCGAGCGCGGTCATGAACTCGCTGCCGGCGGACCGTCGAGGCGCCGGCGGCGCCATGCTCAACACGTTCCAGAACTCGGCGAGTGTGCTGTCGATCGGTTTCTTCTTCACGGTCATCACCCTCGGACTCGCGACGTCCCTGCCGCATTCGTTGCTGACGGGTCTGACGGCGCAGGGCGTGCCGCTGCTCCAGGCGACGCAGATATCGCACATCCCCGCCATCGGGAGCCTCTTCGCCGCGTTCCTCGGCGTGAACCCGATGCAGCAGTTGCTCGGGCCCCACATCCTGGCGCAGGCGGGCGTGCATTCCTCGGTATTGCTCAGTCGTGGTTTCTTCCCGAACCTCATCGAGACGCCGTTCGCGAAGGGCCTGCACCTGGCCTTCCTCGTCGCGGCGGGACTGTGTTTCGTCGGGGCGGTCTTCTCGTGGATGCGTGGTGCCGGCGTGCGGCACCACATCGTCGCGGGACCACTGGAGGACGAGGAAGGTTTCGCGGGAGTGGGCGAATTGGCCATGACCGAGATCGGTGTCGGCTCGACGGGACTGCTCTTCGAACGAGCTGACGGTGACGGACCAGAGAAGCCCTAGACATCGCGATACCCCACGTGCATAATGAGGATGGTGCCGTCGAGTGGCACGTGGTGCAGGAGGTGTCCATGGCGCACGGCAACGAGGGTCATGGTGGCGACCACGGGCACGTCCATCCGCACCACGGCGCGAATGGGCACGAGCACCCTCACCACGGCGCGACTCTCGACGACGCATCGGCAGGGGCGCGAGGTGATCCGTCGGGGCTCATCAGTCGTCGCGGTCTGCTGAAAGCCAGCGGATTCGGACTCGCCGCGTGGCTGGTGGCCTCGGCTGACGCCCACACGCAGGGCCGCGCGGGAGCGGCCACGAGCGGTGCCACGAAGGTCACACTGCCGGGTTTTGAGAAGTTCGCCACGACCGTCACGACGTTGGCCAGCGGCGAGTACTGGTTGGTCGAGAGCGACGGTATCCCGAGCCACGCCATGATGGTCGGCATCACCAACTGGCAGCAGCAGGTCCCGACTCCCCAGCCCTACACCGGTTCGAACGCCTGGAGCATTCCGCGCCATCCCGTCTACGCCACGTCACCGGTATCGCTGGAGAACAACCTCCAGCGCGGGGCGATCGCGCTGTCGGTCGACGGCATTCCGATCTTCAACGCGTTGGACAACCAGGGGCGCGACGCGTACCTGACTGGACAGCTCGATCACTGGGGTGGCCACTCGGGACGGGCTGACGACTACCACCTGCACATCGCACCGCTCTATCTCCAGAGCGTGGTCGGAGTCGCGCAGCCGATTGCGTACGCCCTCGACGGCTACCAACTCTTCGGTTCCAAGGAGCCGGACGGATCACCGATGCGCACGCTCGACAAGTATCACGGACACGTCTTCAAGGGCTCGTACCACTATCACGGAACGATGAAATACCCCTACACGTGTGGTTCGATGCGTGGCGTCGTGCACGTAGGGGCCGGGCAGATCAACCCCCAGTCGGTGACCACACCGTTTCGACCCTCGGGCACGCCCCTGCCCGGTGCCGTGATCACGGGGTTCGACCGTCCGAGTGCCAACTCCTTCGTCCTCGAGTACACGCTTGGGGGCCAGACCTACCAGATCGCGTATCAGGTGGTCGGCACGACGGTGAACTTCCAGTTCACCGACCCCACGGGCGCGGTCGTTACCGAGACGTACTCACGCGCGACCCCGCCGGTGCCTGCGAGCACGACCACGACATCGCTCACGACGACGACCTGATCAGCCGCCCTCCATTGCCGCTGGCCTAGAACTCCGGTTCGAAGTCGGTGCGCAGGGCGACGCCGCTCTGACCTTCGTTGGGCCGCACACACAGGATCTGGTGTATCTCCAAGTGGTGACGTTCGAAGCCCACGGCGGATCCAGCCATGTAGAGGCGCCACACGCGGGCCCGCTCCTCGCCGATCTCTTCGACGGCTTCGTCGAAACGCTTGCTGAGATTGTCGACCCAGTGGCGAAGGGTGAGGGCGTAGTGCTCACGAAGGCTTTCGAGGTGTCGAACCTCGAATCCGCGAGCTTGGAACAGTGACACCATCATGCCGACTTCGTGGAGTTCCCCGTCGGGGAAGACGTAGCGCTCCATGAAGGCACTGCCGATCCTTGACGGCCCCCGCATCCCGAGCGCGATCTTCAACTGACGGGTCGTCTCGGACATCGCCGAGGGATGGGGATCGTCGTCGAATGAGACCGGCCGACCGATCGCGTGATTGAGGAATCGGCCCCCGGGCTTGAGCAGGTCGAAGAGGATCTGCGCGTAGGTGGGTAGCGAACGGCGTCCGACGTGCTCGGACATCCCGATTGAACTTATGGCGTCAAAGGGACCGTCCTTGACGTCGCGGAAATCCTGGAGTCGGAACTCGACCAGGTCGCTCACGCCCTCGCGACGGGCCTGCTCGGTGGCGTATCGCTGCTGGGGTTCGGACAACGTCACGCCGACCACCGACGCCCCGTAGGTCTTCGCGGCGTGGATCGCCATTGCCCCCCAGCCGCACCCGACATCGAGAAGTCGACTGCCGGGACCGAGGTCGAGCTTTCGCGCGACGAGATCGACCTTGCGGCGTTGGGCGGTCTCCAGAGTGTCCTCGGCGGAGCGAAAGACGGCGCACGAGTAGGTCATGGAGGGCCCGAGGATCATCTCGTAGAAGTGGTTCGACACGTCGTAGTGGTGCGAGATCGCGTCGCGGTCGCGTCGACGGCTGTGCAGGGCGCCACGTTGGTGGGCCTCGATGCTGGGGGGCGCGAGTGGTTTGAGGGCGGACGATCCCACCACGCTCGCGAGCGAGCGGAGACTCCTCGGATTGAGAAGTTGGCGAACGGGCGGAGGCGACAGTTCGAACAACGCGTCCAGGTCACCGTCGACGTCGATGTCACCCGACACGTAGGCCCGCGCCAGACCAAGTTCGCCGGGCCGGGTCAGGACGCGGTTGAGCGCGTCGCGTCGGATGATCTTGAGCGTGATGGCGTTGGCCGGACTGACGACGCCGGGCTCGGCAACGCTCCCGTCGTACGCTTCGACTCGAAAAGGGAGCTCGTCATTGAAGACTGACGAAACGAATGACGCGACGTTCATGTCCCACCTTTCTCACTCGGGACCTCGCACTCCGATTGGCCGCCTCACGCCATTTTGTTTGTTCGGCGGAGACATGTCAACAGCGTTATTCCCAGTGCTGACCAAGCGGTTGGGGCCCTTACGGTTCTCATGGACGACAACTACACTCGCCGTGACAGCCAAATTTCGGCTGTTCGAGTGTTCAACACTGTTGTGGAGGAATCATGGTGATGGGAATTGTTCTTGCGGTGATTGCCGGCGTCATCGTCCTCTTGGTGATCGCGTCGATCATGAAGTCCGTGCGGGTCGTTCAACAGGGTTTCGAGGGTGTCGTGACGCGCTTCGGCGAGTTCAAGGACATCAAGGACCCTGGGCTCACGTTCATCTTCCCCTTCATCGAGCAGATGAAGATCGTTGACGTCAGAGAGACGCCACGAACGGGTGACCGCCAGCAGGTGATCACGCGTGACAACGTGGCGGTCATCGTCAACGCGACCATCTTCAGCCAGGTCGTCGACGTGCGCCTCGCGCTCTTCACGAACTCGGACTACCTCGTCAGTGTCGACAACCTGGCGCGCACGTCCGTGCGGGCAGTCTTTGGCAGCATCACGCTGGACGAGGCGTTCTCCCAGCGTGAGCGTATCGGGACACTCCTGCAGACCCAGATGGAAGAGGCGACCGACAAGTGGGGCGTACGGATCAACCGTGTCGAGGTGCTCGAGATCACCCCGCCCGAGCAGATCCTCCAGGCGATGGCTCTCCAGAAGCAGGCCGATCAGGAGAAGCGAGCACGAATCCTTGAATCAGAGGGACAGCAGCAGTCCGCGGTCAACGTCGCCGACGGCCAGCGACAGGCCGCGATCAAGGAAGCCGAGGGCGCCCAGCAATCGGCGATCCTGCGCGCCGAAGGAACCCGTCAGGCGCTGATCCTCGAGGCCGAGGGTCGCGCGCAGGCCATCTCGTCGGTGTACGCCGCCATCAAGGGACAGGCTCCCGATCCGTCGTTGATCGCGATTCTTCAGTTGGACACGCTGGCCAAGTTCGCCGAGAGTGACAACACCAAGTTGATCATCCCGGCCGAGAGCGCGGCGCTCCTCGGCGCGGTGCAGGCCATCAAGAGCGTGATGTCCGAGGTGCCGAGTATCACGCCGGTGTGATCGCCCGCCGGTCGCGCCGAGGCCGTTGAGGCCGAGACCTCAGGCCTTCTCGACCCAGAGTGTCGTGCCGTAGGTCTTCTTCACGACGACCCGAACGCCGTCGGGGATCGGGGTTCCCGATTCGCTCACGGCTTTCCAGGACTCGCCCTTGATCTTGACCCGGCCCGGGTGGCCCTCGTCGCCCACTTCCTCCTCCACGAAGCCGGTCAGATTCGTGAACGTGCTGCTCGCGGGAATCGAGAGGTCGACGACGGCGCTGCGCGCGTACCGGTGCACCACCGACGGGCGTAGGGCGAGCAGGGTGACGCCCGAAACGAGGAGCCAGACCACGGCCTGGACCGCGAACGGCACGCTCGCGAGAGCGAGGAAGAATGCGACGACCGCTCCGACGCCGATGAAGATGGCCACGAAGGCCTGGGTGTGGATCTCGGCGAAGATGCAGGCCAGGAGGATGATGAGCCAGAACAGTATCGCCATGAACCGCAGTATAAGACTGCGTCGCTGCTGACGATCAGGCCCGGCGGACGCGTCGCGGCCCCGCGACCACGCGGTGGCGACGCGCGCATTACGTTGGGTGCAGAACCACGAGGAGGTGCCGGACGTGAACAATGCCGAGGAACTTGTAGGCGGCCGCGGGCTGCTCGCTCCCGTGACGACGCCGCTCGACGAGGAGTCTGTCGACGCGTTCGATCCGCGCCGATTGGAGGTTCGCCTCTGGCTCGACGAGCACCCGAACCCCTCGGGCGCCCAACTCGCCCAAGCCGGACTGGTCGCACCACACTGGCCCGAGCCCTGGGGCCGCAATGCCGCCGTCGACTACCAGTTGCTCATCGACGACGAGTTGCAACGGGCCCACGTGAGCAAGCCCATCAACCCCATCGGCATCGGGTGGGCCGGCCCCACGATCGCCTTCGCCGGCACCGAGGCGCAACAGCAGCGATGGCTCCCACGACTCTTGAGCGGCGAGGACTTCTGGTGTCAGTTGTTCAGCGAGCCCGACGCGGGCAGTGACCTCGCATCGCTGACGACATCGGCGCGCCGTGATGGCGACGAATGGGTCATCTCGGGCCAGAAGGTGTGGACGAGTTACGCGCACATCGCGAAATGGGGCATCCTGCTCGCCCGCACGTCCAACGAGGGACCACCGCAGAAGGGCATCAGTTACTTCATCTGCCCCATGGACGCACCGGGCGTGACGATCCGTCCACTCGTCGACATGACCGGGGACCACGCCTTCAACGAGGTCTTCCTGGACGAGGTTCGTCTGCCCGCCGATCACCTCATTGGTGAGGTCAATCATGGATGGAGCCTCGCGAAGGTGACACTCGGCAACGAGCGCGTGTCGCTCTCGGGTGAGGGGGCGTTGTGGGGGCGCGGTCCGACGGCCAAGGATCTCGTTCGCCTCATCGTGCAACGCGGTCTCGCACTCAGCGAGCTCGAGCGCGACGATGTGGTGAAGTGCTGGTCGCACGGCGAGATCTTGCGTCTCCTGCGGATGCGCTTGATCGCGAACGCCCTCGCCGGGCGCACACCCGGTTCGGAGGCGAGCGTTCGAAAGGCCCTCGCCGACGATCACGGCCAGGAGGTCATGGCCATGGCCCATCGACTCGCTGGTGCCGCCGGCATGCTGAGCGGGCGTGGTCCGGGCGGCGAGGACGGAACCGATGGTTCCTCGTGGTACTACGGCTTCCTCTACTCACAGGCACTGACCATCGGCGGTGGGACGTCGATCGTGCAACGCAACATCATCGCCGAACGGGTGCTGGGTCTCGCGAAGGACCCGATCTAGCGCCACGCGAGGTTGCCGTGGTGCCTAGGGGTGACGCGCATTGGTTGTTTCGCGTGCGCGAGGGGTGCGGCCTCTACTTTCGAGTAACCGTGGCTCGATGCAAAGGACTTTATGCCTTCGAGTCGTTCGCTACCGCGTGGGTAGCATTGACTCGATGCTTGGCTCCGTGTTGCTCAAGAGTTCCCAATGAGTGACGCGACGAACGCCCGGCCATAATCCAAGAGGAGTTCTTCACCATCATGAGTTTCCCCAGCGCTTCCTACTCCGTCACCATGCGCGTCACACTCGACAGCGCGTCGGAGCTCGCGAAGATCTCCCAGACCGTGAGCGACGCCGGTGGTCTCGTGACCGCGCTCGACGTCGTCGAGCCCATTGAGGGCCGAATGGTCGTCGACATGACGTGCAACGCCTCCAACGACGAACACGCCGAGAAGCTGCGTGCGGCCGTCGACAATGTCACCGGTGCCCGCGTGCAAGAGGTCAGCGACCGCACGTTCCTGCTGCACCTCGGGGGCACGATCTCCGTCCAACCCAAGGTCGCGTTGAAGACCCGTGACGACCTCTCGATGGCGTACACGCCGGGCGTGGCTCGGATTTCGATGGCCATCGCCAACGACCCGTCCAAGGTCCGCAACCTCACCATCAAGCGCAACACGGTCGCGGTCGTGACCGATGGTTCCGCGGTGCTCGGTCTCGGTAACATCGGGCCCGAAGCCGCACTGCCCGTCATGGAGGGCAAGGCGCTCCTCTTCAAGCGCTTCGCCGACATCGACGCGTGGCCGGTCTGCCTCGCCACCCAGGACGTCGACGAGATCGTGCGCATCGTCCAGTGCATCGCACCGGTCTACGGCGGCATCAACCTCGAGGACATCGCGGCACCGCGTTGCTTCGAGATAGAAGCGCGACTGCGCGAGATGCTCGACATCCCGGTCTTCCATGATGACCAGCACGGGACCGCCATCGTGGTCTACGCCGCGCTGATCAACGCCTTGCGAGTCGTCGGCAAGGAGATGAAGGACGTCAAGGTGGTCATGCTCGGAGTGGGCGCCGCCGGCGTCGCCATCAGCAAGCTGCTCATGGCCGAGGGCGTAGGCGACATCATCGGCTGCAACCGCAACGGCATCATCGACGAGAACGACCCTCGACTGGACGAGGACCGTCGTTGGCTCGCCGAGCACACCAACAAGGAGAAGAAGACCGGGGCCTTCGCCGACGCGATGGTCGGCGCCGACGTCTTCATCGGCGTGTCGGGCTCCAACCTCGTGGTCGAGAGTGACCTTCAGGTGATGGCGAAGGACTCCATCGTGTTCGCACTGGCGAACCCGGACCCCGAGGTCGACCCGCACCTGGCCCGTAAGTACGCGGCCATCGTCGCGACGGGCCGCAGTGACGAGCCCAACCAGATCAACAACGTGTTGGCCTTCCCCGGGATCTTCCGAGGGCTCCTCGACGCGCAGGCCACCCAGATCACCGAGGAAGTCGAGATCGCCGCAGGTCGCGCGATCGCGGACTGCGTCAAGGCGTCCGAACTTTCAGCGGAGTACATCGTGCCTACGGTCTTCAACCCCAGCGTCGTCAAGGCGGTCGCCTCGGCGGTTGAGAAAGTCGTCCGGGCACAGCAGGCGCGTTAAGCACGGGCCCGACTCTGGCGGGCACCACCGAGCGTTCCATCCCCTCGCGCGGTCGTCGTCACCACTCCGTGCCGGGGCTCGGTCGGTGGGCTCGCTCACATCCCCGACAGCATCCGGATGCTTCGCGCGAGCGCGGATATGTCGTCGTCGCCGTGGCCCTGGACGACGAGTCCGTCCTCGAAGGTGGCGGCGAGGGCGGTCACCGGCAGTGATGCTCCGACCTCGTGGGCGAGCTCGAGGCCGATACCGAGATCCTTGCGGTGCAGCGCGATCTTGAAACCGAGCGGATACTCGTTCTCGATCATCCGTCCACTGCGGTTCTCGAGCACCCACGACGCCGCGGCACCACCCATCAGGGCGGCGACGACCTTGTCGACGTCGAGGCCCGCCTTCAGCGCCAGGGTGATGCCTTCGGCCACGCCGAGGTAGGTGCCGGCGAGGATCACCTGGTTCACTGCCTTGGCCCATTGTCCCGAACCGAGCGCACCGAGGTGGTTGACGGACCGGCCCATCGCGTGCAGGACGTCGCTGGCCCGCTCGACATCACG
>Ga0316217_10001951_pt1 | contig 25802 bp, 14 predicted proteins | sample 1anoAmetaG_FD_203633 | JGI IMG/M metagenome (GOLD analysis project Ga0316217, IMG submission 203633) | Freshwater microbial communities from Trout Bog Lake, Wisconsin, USA - 1anoA | ecosystem: Environmental > Aquatic > Freshwater > Lake > Hypolimnion/Profundal zone | place: USA: Wisconsin...
TTCAGTCTATGTCCATGTTCAGTCTATGTCCATGTTCAGTCTATGTCCATGTTCAGTCTATGTCCATGTTCAGTCTATGTCCATGTTCAGTCTATGTCCATGTTCAGTCTATGTCCATGTTCAGTCTATGTCCATGTTCAGTCTTCATGCCCGCTGTCTCTGTCTGAATTGATGTTGCTATAGATGAAGGATCAAGTTGAGAATACGCGGATCATTGCTTCTGCCAGAAGGTGGCGCAGGCCAACGTGTACTGATATACCCACTCGTTTTACTTTATGCAGAAGCGCACGTTCTCGCTCGCTGCGAATTCTTTGAGTCCCCTCGCTTCCAGCACCTTCCGGATGCCTGTGGTGGTGCTCACTTCGACTCCGTTTTAGATGTAGCCGCCCAGCCATTTTTATTTTGGGGTGTATTACTCCAGCCAAGAGTACGGAGATGTCAGAATCAGCAGTCCATTGGGTTACAGGAATGAGGCGACTGCGTTGAGAAAAGCGGTGGGGTCGGGCAGTCTATCAACCAAATTGCCTCCGAAAACGAGGTTAAATTTGCCGAGAGAGGGGTCAAGATTGCATGCATCTCCCACCACGAATCGAACCTTATGACTGACGTGTTCATAGTTCTCGACCAGTGCCTGCTGAGCAGCTTTGATGAAGGCCTCTGAGTAGTCCAGTCCAACAACTTCGTCGAAGTACTACGCCAGGTCAATCGAGGTCCTCCCAACTGCACAGCCCAGGTCCAGCGCCCGTCCCTTCATTTTCAACTTGCTGGCTTTTTAGATGCAGATTTGTGAGCAGACGTAGGGGTAGTTCTAAACTCCGAAGTTATTGGCCCCAAAGTGGAAATTCAAGTACATGTCCACCAATTCCGGAGTCTCATAGATGTTCGCTTGGGGTACAACCTTGTTCAAGGGCTGATGCGGCAACTCAGCTTCCGCTTCATCCAAAACCTGCCGTATTTTGAGTAGTGTGTCTTTATCACTAGAAATCTTCTTCCAGCCGAAGACCTCATAGTAGATGATCTCCTCCCTGCGTGCCGTGATATTCTTGCGGTTCTGGATCTGCTCATGGAAGATGCTGCTATAGAACTCCATGAGCACGAACTTCTCCAATTTGCAGATGAAGGGGAAGTAGCTCTTGGTCAGGATGCGACCCGGGACAATCATGGTCACTAGGACCTCGTGCTAGATCTTGATGAGTTCTTTGACCAGGTTGACCTTCTCTGTGATGATGCAGTTCTGAAGCAGCACGAGGTCGTAGTGCGAGTGCACCTGGCTGGCGAACTCCTCCGCTGATATTACTCTCACTTGGCTGGGTTAGGCTAGAACTACGCGGAGTGGAGGTTGGGTTTGGGCAGTACGAATGTCGAACCGATGAACCCCTCCTTCCCGAAGAAGTATTCCACTTCGTTGACCTTGCAGAAGCGCTCCTGCAGCAGGGTTTTGAAGGGCTAGAGCTCAACTAGGTCGAGATGGGAGCAGAGAGGAAGTAGGAGTTCTGCGGTGAGTCCGCACTTGGCCCCCAAAATGAGCATCTTGATGTTGGTGCCCTGTGCGGCCGAGAGCAGGTACTTCTCGAGCTGCGCCTTGACGTGGGGGTCGATGTGCTGTTCGCTGTAGAGTTCCATGGCGAGTTCGTCCGAACCTGCGGGACGCGCGGGCAATACGTATCTATCCTGTTGCATGGCGATAGTTGAATTATTAAAATAAGTAGTGGTAATATCGGTAATCAACGAGTAATTAGCAGTTGCTCCAGGGGTTGAATCGTTGGTTTTTATGAGCTCATAATCTACAGATAACTCACTTCCCGGAACCAAAATACAGTTACATATGGTGGCTCATAAGTGGTTAGTGGTAAGCCAACGGGTACATAACAAAGTATTGCTAAGATGGGTTGATTATGTTGTATGCAGTGATCATAGCAGCCAGATCATAAGGAAGCGGAAGATCGCGTACTGACCGATCAGCTGCCAATTCTGCTGGCGGAGGTGCCTGAGGCTGACGCGGAAGACGATTTCTCTTTGGAAGGTTGAACTGATGCCTTATTTGAATGATCGCAGCATGCTCCGTTGCAGCTCGATTCTCCTGCTTTATTCCATACTCTTTATATTTATAAATCAGAACAGCCATTCAGGGGTTGGCAAAGTTGCATCCATTCTCCTTTCTTAGCCTCAATATCTCGAGGTCGTCTCTCGTTTCTCTCACGCTGCTGTAGTCTCGTCTATGGTGGCCTTCATTTCCACAGTTGGCTGCACAGCCGATGCTTAATTCGTGTCAGCACTGCTAACTTATGATATGAGATAGTAGTAATCAAATCGATGGGATGCGATCAATAGAAAGGCGAGCGGATCCTCAACAGTTGCAGATATTTGTCCTCATAGCAGGAGTTGGTCTGAGGGGTACAGGTGAACCTATTTCTCCACTTGTCTGAACTTCTGATTGAGTGTATCGTCTTGGATTGCTTCTAGTGCTGCACTCTCAGCTTCTCAATTTTTTATTCCAGATACCGATTGCGTTCCAGCATACTCCAGAGGGTCATATCGCTGCTGTGAGGCAAATGTTCGTGGGTGTTGGTGTGGTTATGGCTAAAGGTGTGGTTGTGGTTAAGGGTGTGGCATTGAGGGCAGTAGGGATCCTGGATGCGGGTTCTTTAGATCTGTTGTTTGAGGTACATGTTCTCTTCCAGGAGCTACTGATAGCGTTTTTGGCTCTCCTCGACGTCGTAGTACTTCTCGGCGGTGCTCATCTCTCTCTTGTTGGGTTCGTTATAGGACGATTGGAAAGTTGGAGGGTTGAAGGTGCTCATTTTATTTTATAATAAACATGTAATTCAATCATTTTTGATCCACGAAGGGAGCTACCTTTTCCCTTTTTTGTATTACAGAAAGGTCGGTCTTGGCGAGATGTTCTCGTCGTTCAACTCTTTGAGAGGATGCAAGGCATTGCTTAATGCTCTAGATCGATGGCTATTGATTTCCTGTAAAGTAGTATCCAGAGGCTGCAAGTTGGAGACCATCTGTTGCGAATTCTGTAGACTGATGATATTGTTAATGTGTGGGGATTTGGTAGAAATGTATTTGCCTTTGACTTGGTCCAACTTAAACTTCATCTAGCTAAGATCTTAACCCTCTCTCTCTTCGTTTTCCTTGTTCTCGCCAAATTTGATGGCCTCCTTGTTTTATTTGAGCTGTTTGGCAAAAGCGAGGTACTCTTCCCCATTCATTCTGTAGTTGATCGAATGCCCACGCATGCGGATTGCGAGGGTGGGCAGTCGGCATCTGTTTCTGCTTGGTTCCAGTCTCCGCTAGAACTACAAGTATTGTAGTGCGTAGGGCGATTTCTGTTTGCGAGTGAGGCCGGTGGGAACTCTCTGTTTTGCTGTGCTTTCCATCAGTGGATTAACGGTTATAAAGTATTCGGCTTAATATTATGTGATTGGATAACTGTGGTGGCAATAAATGCGAGACATTTTACAGCTAACTGTTCAAAAGCAACCAGATTTGAACTACCCTCGAAAGGGACGTTCTAAAGATACTTGAGATTGCAATGGTAGTATATACTATAATAGAAGCTTTTCTTTGTCGCACCTAGCTACTAAAAATAGCTTGATTGCAATAAATCATTTGGAAGAAATCATTACCAGGGTTGTTCGCCTTTATCCACCTCAATCTAAATTTAGCCAAACTCCCCAAAAAGGCATCTTTCTAGATTTGAACGAATTATGCAACTTTTTCCATTTCACAGGCGAATCAAGTGGTCCCACCCAAAAAGGTGAGATAGCCTAGGTCTAGTGATCAGGTGAGCCCAATAATATATAATGAAGTGGGCAAAGCTACAATAATATATATACTTATTCTTCCTATTTTATGGAGCTGACTACAGCTTATTAATATATTTTTAATTTATGGATCTTGCTGATAAGCAAAACCTGCCCATTGACGATTTCTTTGAGGAGTCGGTCTTCGCCAACCGCCTTTTCCAGAACAATCGCGAATTTTCGGACCACCTCTCGGAAAAATAGGCCTTTGAATTCAATATAGAGGACTCGGTCGACCATTTCATCAAAAAAGAATAAATGCCTCTTCCTTTGCCACTGCACTATGATGAGTGCCAATCGATCCGCAATGATTTAGAGGCCGACGATACCAACCAGTTCGAAGACGACAGCAAAATGAAGCCGCAGATCGACCAATTTCCAGAATTGGATATAGCTTGTAAACCTAAATAAGAAGACGCCGAGGAAGAGTTGCACCACAGTGATGCAGCCATGAAAGAGGAGGCGCCCAGCATCTAAAAACTGCAGTAAACTGACTTATAACTCAGGAGAGTGATCAGCTTTTTGGTCCAACATTCAAATCAGTCGGTTGAGGAAGTTAGATCACTTCTGACAAACGAATTCAAAGAAGTGGTCCAAAGTGGAGTGGTGTTGGAGCTGATTGAGAAGTTCAGCAGACTGAAAAAGACGAAGGAGTAGTTGGTAAAGTACTGTATGCGTAAGGCATTCAAATTCATTCTGTAACTCCCCAAAAACAAACATCTTCTTTAGGTGAAGACGGAAGAAAAGTTTTCCTTTTCAAAGTGTAAAAATAGGTTTTTAAAGTACTTTTTCCCCTACCTAGAAACATTTCTGAGTAGAAGTCTATGAACAACAAGTTTTTGCAGCAGATTTTCCATTAGAAGGACTTTTCAGACGACTACTCCTTATTCCTTGCTCACTTCGACACAATTATGGAAGAAGACAATTAGAAAAAAATCAAATACCTTGCTTAGTTACTCACCACCGAGAAATAGGGCAAGAGTCGCACAGTTGAGATGGTCAAGAGATTGCCTTGGACCAACCCCATTCTGGACAGAGTTAAAAAGATCTCCAGATAATTATTGAAATATGCAGATCAGAAATGACCTGATAGTTCATAACCTATATATAAAGTCTAACCTTTTATCAGGCTGCCAGTGATGGGCAAAACTCTTTTGTTGGGTTGTTGGGATTGTGGGTGCTTAAGTTAGATGGTTAGATTAGCTATATAATTGCAAAATTTAAATGTACAAAAGAAAAGACAATGACATTTTTGGGACTGGCCATGTAGGTTACGCTCCTAGGATCTAAAACGACTCGTTTGTTGATCCCCATGCGGCTTTCAAGAAGAAGACTGAGGAGAACTACTAAAAGTATATTTCAAAAGTGACGACTACTCCTCAAACGATCACCTCTAAGCCCTTGGATTCAACAAAAGTCAATGAGAGTGCAACTTTTTAGGATAATTACCACAAAAATAGGAAGTAGCAGGACCTCCAATCTTCCATTTTTTATCCGCCCACTCAAAAACCGTTAAATACTCCAACTGAAGTCAAGTAATCCCGAGTGAGCATTTCTCAGCAGTAAAGCAATTTCGGGAGAAAATAGACTCTAAACAGATAAATCAACAAGTTGCCCTACAATAGCTCAACAACCAAAGGAAACACATCCAGATTGTTCGATTTGGATGAAAGGGTCAAACCAAAAACCGAACACAACATTCCTTTAGACCCTCTGATTCCTCACAAAATGCAATGGGATCAGCATGACAGCGTTAGGTATGCCCATATAAACAGTTTGCCCAAACCCAATTAGGCAAAAACTGAAAATTTGAATCTTTTGAACATCGATTAATCAAAGTCCACAGTCTTTAACCAAGAGTAGATCACCTAGAAGAAGGCAGCCCAAGACAAAAGTGAAGTACAAAAAGTTAACACCTTGAAAAAAGTTAAATCATAAAAATAGATTAAGAAAGTTGAGGCAAAAACTGGGAAAGAACCTGTGTAAATCAAGATACTCAAAGGATGGGATTATAAACTTATGTAAGGTTTATCGAAGCATTGCAAACTCAATGGAGCAGGAATATTGAAATTCTAGAGCTAAGAAGGAGACAAGGCGAGTCTGTTGATTAAGAGAAGCGAGAGATGGTAGAACGTGACTGATTGGCTGAGAAAAGACGCTAAACTTAGGATTAGAGTCATTAACCCTTGATAATCATTAATTATAACACTAAACATAAAAATAAGTTAACTATAGCTCAAAAGAAGCCCATTCTTTTGCCAGATCGCTTCTTATTTTTGGATGAACTTGTGCCTTCTGAGCTATTTATCGTTTGGCTGTTGTATCGCTTTTAGCTGACTTACCCTGATTTACTTTTGGCCTTAGCTCTTAGTTATTGCAGTGTAGCTTCATCATTGTCAAGCTAATCCTGATTGATTTGTTTGATGATCTCGATTTTGATTTCTACATAAACTTGATTGTACTTTGGTTTTTGATGTTGTCTTAGAGTATCTAGTTCTCTTGGTTTTAGTTTGTTAGTTGGGTGTAGCTCTTGATGGTCGCGTAAATGAAGTAAATCAAGTAGAGGCCAAGGATTGAGCCAGTGATGATAATGGAGTAGAAAAGGCCAACGAAATAGCAAAGGGCGCCTGCAAAACTTAGCAAACCTAATATGATGTATATTTTGCCTTAGATCCTGTTGAGTAGTTCGTAGGAACAAGGCTGCATTTGGTTGTAAAGGAGAGCCAAAGCGCCGCAGATAACTACCTTAGAGATGGAGTTAATAAGCTGTTAGGTTTGGTAAGAATAAGGGTTGAGAAGAGTGTTAAAGCCGTTAATTAAAAACTTGAATTGCAGGTACAAAATCTCATACTAAGCTTTGTATTTGATTTAAAGATCTCTATTCATGGCAGTAGAGAAGGGAAAAGTGATTGCTGAGAGTGGCCAATATATCACAAGGATGAGCAAACTGCTTACCATATATCCATATTGAAAAGAGGTGTAACAATTCTGACTGGAAAAGTTGAATAACTTATTAGTTGTTTAGTTGCAAATGAAGGAATTCAACCCGATCGACAAAATGTAGTTTGCTAGGGAAGAACCGAGTAGAAACAGCACAGTGGTTGTATAAAATTTGATGCTTTTGAAGTCCAAAGAACGCTGATTTTAGTCTAACCCAAGAGTGCCTTTCTAAAAGTCAGATTTGTGATAGATGATGAGTATGATGTAGATGAGTACCAAGCTAATCGAAACTGAAATGAGAATGGAATAAGAGACAGAGCTGTAGATGGGATAGGTATCTCCAAAATCGCTCTTATAATAAGCGATGAAAAGATAGATGGTGGAATACCCGAAAACGAAGACTATGTCATTGATTTTGGTGATGATGGCTAGTAGATTGCTGAGGGTGAATTTGATGGTCTTTATTTTGAAGTTTTAGGCTTACTTCTAGTAGTACAGATTACATTCAATGAGAGAATTTACAAGCACTGCATAGATGTTTTCAGGCTTCATGAATTTTTTGTCTTTTAGCTACTTTTTGTCACTCTTCAGCGAATTCGGGTTTCGTGGTTTACTTATTTCATCAATCTCATCATTGTTCTCACCTTCCTGCTAGATCTACTCCTCTTTGTTGATCGTATTCTTTTTACGTGTGAGATTTTTCTTCAGCAGCTTGGCTTTCTTCTTGGCTTGTCTTTTCTTCAGCAGGTTGAACTAGATGTTATTTTATTCGATCACTTTGTCTTTCAGCCAAATCTACATGCTTTGGGTGGGAGAAGTAAGCTTCTTTCTTAGGATATAGTACTTAAACTCCTCAAAGTTGATCAATAGCAGAGGGACTAGATCTTTGCAGCAGAATGTCCTGAGTCTTGAAGCAAGAGTATCATCTTCTATTTAGTACTTGAAGTTCACATAATCTAGAATGAAGCTTTTGAACTTATATTCATCCATAAGTCCGCCTGAACTAAACTTGTCGTAGACCTTATTCGATGCTTAAAAGGTTTGGTTTTCTCGAGTCAAAAGTGTTAAAAAGTAAGAAAAAGTCTCCCTCGAAATCAGCTTGCTGGGCTGAGTCAAAAAGTAAAACAATTTGGACATAAACTCACTGATAGATTGGTCAGAAGTGGCAACCATTGATTTCCATTCCTGCGTCTTTTCGATTTCTTTCTAATTGACAGGTATCTCATGTTTTCTCATGACCATTCTCTTCAACTCTACTATATTGTTGTTTGTATCCGACATCAGATTGACTTATATCTTGTTCATTTCCTTCTCCTTGAAAAATATCAGCACCGGGTTTTCTTTTAATTCTTGCTAATCAGCTTGTATTTGGTGCACACTGGGTGAGACTAGTTTGGCGATGTCGAAGGTATTTGCAGGTTTGGCAATAACTGTTAACTTCCTTTTATCTTTTTACTCAGGTTCTATTAGCTAGTAGTCATATTCATACTCTTTCTAATTGCGAACAACGATTGCCATATGCTGCTAGCTTCTTAAATAAGCAAGCAGCTCTTCCGTTTTGTAGTTGAAGAGTTCGAACATGTTGTACATCATCAGTATTTTTTAGATGTTCTCTTTCATATTGATCTTTTTCATCTCTCCCTACATATACCTTGCAACGAATAGCTCTTTTTTCGACTTTTCTGTCAGATTCAGAATCCAATGGATCGCCATTCCTACGATTGTTATAATGAGCCAAATGTAGAAGAAGCCAACTAAAGAGTAGTAAAACAAGTAATCTTGAGAGAACTTCATTATAAAGTAGCCTGAAGTGAATCCCACAATGAATGGGAAATACAGGAGAAGAAACAAGATTGAAATTATCAGAGCTCTTAGGAAGTTTTTAAAGTTGGGAAAGTAAATTATTGCTAGCTTTTAACCCTAAAGCGCTAAAATAAAGAGAGAAATGTTTAGCAAAAAGATTAGGCTCCAGGTTTCGTGGTTTTAAGCCAGAATTCCTTTTTGAGAGATAATAGCATACACTAATGACAAAACAAATATGATGAGATTAATAATTGAAGGCCTATAAGATTAAGGAACTGCGATGGAGTAGCTTTCGCAGTTGATGAGCGCAAGAAAGTAAAGCATAGCAGGTGAGAAATAAATGATCAGATAGATGATTTTAACAAGATTTGATACATCCGGGATTGAATTAAAGGTTAAGTTGAGGTAAATTATGTGAACGTAAATATAAGATTGTATGATTTAGGAGTATTAGAAGTTACTGTTCTTGAGCTTTTAGAAGACCTTCAACCTATCTTTTTTAGAAACCAGCACTTTTCTGACTTCTTTCACAAAGTTGTAGATGTTGTCTTTGTTTGACCAAATCAGCCAAATAAAAACTGCATAAACTATGCTTATTAAATCAAGGACGTCAGCAATGACTTAAATGTTTTCAGTATAGCTTATTTCTCTGAAACTCAAAGGAATGAACCAAAGTACAACTATACTGAGATATAGGTTGTTATTGAGGGTTGAGTGAACTTTTTTATCTAAAAAGTTGAAAACTTTGATAGTCAGTAAAGGAACAATAGAAAGCATGCAAACCTACTCTGTTGTTATAGAGATGAGAGAAGGAAGGAGCATCATGGCCGCAGAAGAGATGAGCCAAACCAGATCACAAATAAAGATGAAAAAGTAATTGGGCAAATCTTTGACCTGCCCCCTAATGATCTTTTGATATTCACAAGTGACGATTATGAGAGTGGTTCTCAGAAAAGAGACTGAATGCCAAAGCAAATTGGTTTTGAAGCTGGCGCTCGAGTACTGCTTTTTTATGATAATGTAGAGCAGATAGGCAACATTTGAAAGACCAAAGATGATAAATCCTAGAATTCTCAAATTACATGATGAGCTTTTTGCATCTTGCTCGATTACTCTATCAGATTTGTGTATTTTATCAGTGGCTACGGCTTTATCATCCATTTTCAGAGTACTTACAGGCAGAATCTAACCGACTTCCATCAGCTATTACCTTTACAGAGGTTTTTAAGTTTAGTGCATTTCGTTTTCCTTTTGTTAATTCTTGATGTAAACACTTATGGACTGAGTCATGATAGGAGCACCTTTGTTTTAGTCGTTTTATGGTTTTTCATATTTTTACTTAAAGATACTAATCACTTGGAACACTTAAAAGTCAAAAAGATTGTAAATTTTGAGAGAATTCACCACTGCAAGTGTACTGATTGTAGTCAAAAGGCTCTGAAAGTTGAATGTGTTAAAGCCAAGATAATCCAACCCGATTTGAAAACCTTTCCATACAATAAACTGGAATAGTAGCAGATTGCTTTAGAATGCGAATTTGGGTGTAGGAGTTTCCGAATAAAAGTATTCCAGAATATATTTGATTATTTTGCAAAGGAGGCATGACAAGACGCTGAAAACGATCCCTATAGCTGCATATAGATTGAACAAAGAGGTAGCCTTGATAAATCGAGGTTTACTATTGAAAATGTGAGGAGGCTGCAAGATAGGCACAGAAAGATAATTTGGACGATTATTTGCCTTCTGAAGTTTAAAATCGTGCTGAATCTACATATTTGACAATTTACAATAGTGAGTAAAGAAGACAGGTGACAATCGATATCTCAAAAGCTATCTGGTATGAGTAGATGACCAAGTTATAAGTCTACGAGGCAGCTATAGCAACAAAGACGATGAACGATGTTACAAGCTCGCTTCCTTCGTACTGGAATTTCTCGTAACTGATTAAAAAGTTGGCTACATCAGTTTGATGAAATTGGAGGGATACTATTTGTAGTTTTTGAGGAAAGTTGCGTGCTAGTACTAGGAATGGGTTATGTTTCCATGGATTTCTATCTGCTGGCCACGAGTTATTATGGTTGTTTGGAAGGGCTACATTAGAATTATAGAATTTATGAAGGTTATAACAAGTAGTTGGCCGCAAAAGTTAAAATAAAGTTGTCACCAAGAAATTAAGTAAATAAAAGACCGCTTTTTGGGCATTATTAGGCGAAAATGTACGGTGGTGCAATTTTACACAAAAAGGCACAAATAAGACTGCTTTAAAGTGATATGAAATCTCTCGTTGTTAAGAAAGATGATAGATTATCATTTATTGATGTCTGTATACTAGTCTTACTCTATTTGTTGCCTGAGTATATAGTGCTATGCTCTGATGAATTTTGCGCTTAAATAGTTGGCCATAAATAGCCTATATTGACTTTGGATTGATGTCAAGGATTTTCTAAACTCAGAATCAGTTCATCATCCGCTTCCCTTAGAGCATTGCTGAGCAGTTATAGGCCTACTTCGAAAACCCTGATAATGCACAGATGCCGCATATTTAGCTTGGCCTGGATAAAGAAAGAGAGGATCATAGTAGTCGGATTGCTCTCAAGGTTAAGGTTGGAGAGCAGAGCTAATACAAAGCAACAGTCATGGAGTTGCCAACTATCTCGTCAACATTCAAAACGATTGATAGGGTCAACTTTTTTAAGTCCAATGATATCTCTGAGATAATAGTGGTACACTAAAACGAAGCAGAGGCGTAAAATATCTACCAAGATATGGCAGAGAAGGTGATGGACAAAGAATCAAGTATTCTTTTGGTTATTTAGAAAAAGTTCTCCGTTATAATTGCTAATCAGGCCTCACAACACCGACCAAATATATAAGACAGCAAAACTTCAAAATCAAGCCTGAAATAGACAAATATCTGGTAGCTAGTGTGGATAGTGAGATGTAAGGCATAAGGTTTTAGAGTAGCAAGCAGAAGCAAATCGAGAAAAATGAAAATAAGGAGAGAAGGGCCACTGCCTTTTCTAAAAAAAAGTGATTTTTCAAATGATAACTTGAACTTAGTTGTAGGACTGAGAAGCTTTTGATGATCATTTAAGTAAAAACGGCATTTAATAGGCTGGAAGAGTTTGCTTGTCTCCATGCCACTGTTCGACTAGTTCTCTTGACCTTTTGTCGGCCAGTCTTATCGGCTATACAACTCTGAAGAAAGATAATTGTATGACACACTTCACTGCGATTTCAAGCTCTATTTTATGTCCAACTGAAACGAAAATGGGATTAGTTGCGCCTTTACTATTTCTGACTGCAGCTCCCCAAGCTCTTCCGCTATCCCCCACCAATAAACTTACATCTCCGGCTGCCTTTATCTATTTTTAGCATTGCTCTTTCACCCTTTATTTGCCAAGCCCATCAATAAAGAAAAAGGTTTTCCCTACGCCAATTGTTGGAATGTTAAGGTGAACTCCTAAATGGCAAGCTAATCCACACTGATTTTGATGAAGAATCCCATTTCCATCAACAATTACAAGCTGAGGCCATAGTTAAGGCCTTTTTAACTTCAGCCTACCAAAAAGTTACAAAAGTATAGGCACTTCTCTGAAAGCCAAGAATCCAGGGATGTAAGGCTGAGTAGTATGGAACATCTCGGTCTCTTAGTAGACTTCTTGCTTTAGTTGGTAACTATAGATCACAAGTGCTGCGCAAGCAATATCTGGATCATTTTTTGAAGCACTGATATCTACCCCCGCTACAAGATCAAGGTTGTCAACAGTCCAATTGAAATCATTTTTTTAGATCAGGAGATCTCTTATAAAATGCTGCTCTGCTTACCATTTTGCTTTTAGATCTTTGTCGATGGCTTAATGTAATTTTCCGAATTTGCCTAGCTTCTTTGGCTCAGCTTACATTATTCTTTTATATCTTAAATATTTTTCATTTTAAGGAAGTCAGATTCTTGATGACCAACTTTCATTAGACAAGTGTCTTTATCTATGAGCAATAGTTTTTCAAAATTTTCGATTTTTTGGCAAAAAATGACAAAGTACCAAAAATTGCGATCTTATACTTTATTCTAAGGAATTTAGAATAAAATGTATTGAGGATGCATAAGAAAATAGTCGGATAGCTATCAATAGTACACTATTTGGCTCAATCAGATGTAAAACTATTCTTGAATAGTTTTCTTGAGGTAGCTTCAGTGGTAGTCGATCTAAAGGTACCTCGTTTGTTCATTTTGTTCTAAAAAATGTTTGCTATTTTGATTGGGTTTTGGCTAAAAAGCATCTTTTTTTAAATCAATGCTGTTTGCTATTTTGTTCTTTAAATTTCTCTCTTGGCTTAGTTAATGAAAATATACTTTTGGTTAGACATTTTTCACTCATTTTTTGAGTAACAAAAGCTGTTTTTTTTAGCTGAGGAATGTTTAGCTTAGCTGGGCTATTGGCGCATGTCCTGAAAAAGCTGGGCCCAGCTTAGTTACAAACCTTTTGAAATGCATTGCAACTTTATGATTCAAGGCCAATCAAAGCGGGTTCTGGGTAAATGTACTTCGATATGAAAAGATTCTTGACAAACTATTTGACTGCAAGTGCTGATTCTCTGGACTAGAACTGTAGAAGCTGATCAGGAGTCATTGTTTTAATTCTGCAGTGCATAATTGATCTACTAATAGAAATTTCGATTATGAAATTAGTATTGACGAAATAATTTTATTGAACTTTTCGTGAAGAAGCTGGAAGAAGCACTAATGAACTAAAATGATTGGTTCTGCGTTATGGAATCTGAGAAAAAAGTTTGAGATATTTTATGGGGCTTGAAGTTTATTAAGAGATCATTCAGATGAATGAAATTGAGAAGATATGTAAAATTTATAAGATTTGAGTAAAGTGAGCAGAAATGAAACAAACTAATTATTTAGTCATTTTCAGAAGAAAATGTTAGTGTCGGAAATCGAAGATATAGGTTGGCAAAGGTCCGAAAAACTCTGACACTTACAAATCTATTATAGGAAGTGACAATTGAACAACTGACCTGAAAGAAATTCAAATTTCGGAAAATTGACGAAAAAGATTTAAATTGTTCAAATAATCAATAAAACAATTAAATATTTTTACAATAATTGGACAAAATAATCTAGCCGGTAAGTAGATCAATAAAATTAGTAAATATTTTTAAACATTATCATTTAGCTTCTCTCAAAATATCTCACATTTTTACACAATCCCCAAAGCATAACATTCTTTCTCAGAGGGTTAGACTATTTGTTTTTCATCCTTCTCTAATATTTATAAGCTCCATTCATACCATCCCTTTACTTAAACCCCCTTTTCATCTTTCTATAATTTTATTGATGTCTCAGTTTCATTAGGATAAGAGTTAGTAACCAAACATCGAGCATAACTACTTAGACACCGTCATAGATTGTATAACCGAACGAAACTCCACTAGAGTACCCATATAAGACGCCAACATAACCAACCTCTATACTAAAGCCAACACTATGATCAAATAGTTTGATAATGGAATAAGCATCTGCAAAAAGTACAATGAAGCCAAAATAAACAGGAAGTACTAGATTATTATTCATGATCTTGAGACTTAGATCAAGAGGTTGCAAGAAAGTCTTAAGCTTTAGCAGGATGCTCGTTCGCCAACCAAGAAGCATGTCTCTGATCTGCTGGAAAAACTGGTTCAGTTGAGGACTGAGAACGAGGGGTTGAAGCATGAGAATCAAGAGCTCAAAGACAAAATCAAAAGTTTGAATTAAACTTTGTAGACACAAACTGCTGCACTTAATAAGTTGCAAGGTATTCAGGCGAAAGGATCTATAGAGAGGCTGCCGCCGATAGGGAATAGACTTTCAGTCGCTTAGGGAGTGAAAGAATACCTAAAAGATAAAGAACAAGTCAGGAAAATAACAAAACTTCAAGTTTCGGGACTGTAGAGACTATTGAACCAGCTTAAGCCCAAGCTTTGGAACATGAATTTAGGGAATCTGCTGGACTAGATTGATAAATGGAATGAGGGAGTCAAGTAGAAACCTTCAGGATAGGTTGATATGTGGAGGATAAGATCAAGTATAGCCAGGAAATTTTCGGATTGTATGGATGATCCGCAGAATTTGATAAAGCCTTCGGCAAAGTTCAAATCTTAGGAGACTTTGTGGTAAAAACTTGAGCAGAAGAACCATCTTCACTCAAGTAAGTTCAGCTACTTGGGCTCTAAGAGATCACTTAATGCCTCTTTTCATTGAAACAATCTTAATAATTGCAAATATCTCATAGAATAAGTTTATACACATATTACATATATCTCATGAAATTTAGCGCAGTTATTATTCTATTTTCTAGCAATTTTTCAAAGTTATCCCTAGCTTTTTGTTTATTTTGTTATGAAGCTAGCAAACAAAGTTTATTGCCTATCTTTTTGTCTTGCCTCTAAACATCCCTGTTTAATTAAAAGCTTCAAAATACATTTTCTTGCATAATTTACAAGGATAAAGCTCGCCAAAAAGGATGAGAAAGCTACTGAATTTGTCAGCTAGATCATCTCTAAACTATTAAGGAAAATATGCGGGAGAAAGTTGTAAAATGAACCAACTAAAACGCTCCAATTCTTAATTGCTAACAGTGAGAGTACCTTCAGCCTATTTCTTTTAGATCAAAGTATAGTTTTAGTAAGGAATTTCGTGTGTCTTTCTATAGAAGATGCCATCTTGAACGTATTCTTTGGTGATATAGTACCTGTATATTGCCAAGCCGAACGAGAAGAGAGTAAAAGTCAGCACAGCTCTGATTGCGTCCTTGTACCTTTTTTTAACTTGCTCCAATCTCGCATTATAGATTTCGTCTTCTCGTTCTTACTAATACTCGCCTAATGATCTTAACTTCATTATTAATTGAGCTAAATAAATTAAGCAAGTAATGAATGTGATTTAGAAGTAAGGTTTTATCATTTGTTTCTTCTTTTGGACAAGGCAACTTTTTGCTGAGTAAAAAGAGACAAAAGAATGGATTCTTAGGGTTTTACAGCTTTTCTATCTTTCTAGTTGAGTATTGAAGTTTATTAATAATACTTATTCATAAAATGAACCCTTAAAATGTTGGTCATAACATTCCGCTGAGGCATTCAGCGATATGGAGAAAGCCTTTGCTTTACGAAAAGCCTCAAAAAGCTCTGCCTCTATGCCACCAGCAGCTTAACTAACGTACCTATAGTTTGACATAGTTGGAAAAACTGGACAAAGTTGGAGAACTCGAAATAATGTGGTTCATGTCCCAGTTAATCCCCGCAACAAGGCTGCCAAAAAAGACAAAATAGCAAAACAAGAGGGAAAGTAGGACAATTAACTGAAGACCAGTTCTCAGATAGATCCGCAAGCCGAAGGCAAAAGTAAAAAGCTGTGTGAGAGTATGGTAAAGCTGAAATCATAGGGGCTAAGTGAGGGTGGATAGTTCGTATTGGCCGCTTATCCTGCGGTAGGCCGTTTTTCTTGGGTGATCAACGATTATCACCCCAAAGTGAGCAATCCCAATTTCAGTCGCAACGAGAAAGGCAAACATTTCACAAGTTGATCTTTTTAACTCTTATTCCCCTACATTTTCTTCTCTTTGACCTTAAGCCTCATGATATGCTAGTGGCGCAAGAATAGGAAAAATGGAATATTAATCATCACGAAAGCTTGATATTGATGCAATTGGGATCGTTGTTAGTTGTGGTGATGTTGATCACAGGAAGGTAGGGTTTAATTACATTGTCGCCTAATGTAAGATAGATGTTGTTATTAATGTTGTTGTTTACGATGCTTGTCCGCTATTAGTCTTCGGAAGTGACCATTTTGGTCGTTTTTGAGTTTTTTGGTTTTGGGCTGTTTAGCTTCTACATGAGATTTGCAGAGGTGCAGCCTTATTCTGTGTCCACTGTTAGTCTTTTGTTTGAACAATCAATTTCCGAGTCTTAACTTACTTGTTTCACAGGTAGGTTTTAGTATGGATTTTCCGCGTTCAATGTCCAAATTAATCCACTTTGTGGCACTTGCTACTTTTTTTAGCTGCTTGCCCTATTCTAATGTACATTTTCTTTTACTGTATCCTGTGTTTTGATGTTCTGCTAAGATTTGGTGCCACACTCCTGACTCTCCATTTCTTTCATGAGAGAAGCTTGTATGGTTCTGCGGTTGCTATTGAAAGTTTACCGAAATCCATCATTAACAGAATTGGGGTTTTCCTGGTTGCTTCTGAATTCCCCACTGGTCACACTATCTTTAGCTTTCCAATCCTCACCTCCGTAAGATATCTAACTGTCTTCGTCCGCCTCCATCATTGAACTGCTCTCATTGTGCTTATTTAACGATGAGGTATCGGATTTTTCGGAGTTGTAGGGTGCTGAGATCTGGAATGATGGTAAGTGATACTCTCCAAAGTTACAACGCTCTTCCGAGTTTTAGATGACTTAGGATTATTTGCGACTTGAAGGGATGCTCATTTCTGGAGGCACCTAACGGCATTCGATCAGCCCAATTTTTCTATCGTTTGTCACCCCCAACTCTTAGAATTCATCATTGAACATCTCCACAAACAGCTATCTCCCTTTATTGCAGTTCACTGAGTATACTTTACACCAGGTGTTGATTTCAAATAAGTTTTACTTACACAAAAGACCATTGATAGCAAAGGCATCGCACAAAGCTGTGCAGACTGTGTGGTCATTCAGCTCGCACTAAAAGTTTCTAGCTGACTAAATTTAGTAGTTGGAGAACAAAACGTGCCTCATTACTATGGTTAGGATTACTCCAGCCACTCTATGTTTGTTGAGGTAAAATCTCACAGATTTTAAAGTTTCTTTGTAGTTTTTGGGCAGTTCTTTGGGTAGTAGATCCCTGAGAAATTAAGAAAGCAATTTTTTCAGCTGTGGCGAACTTAAATGCAGTCCTTTGAACCGTAAAACAGGTTAGTTGTCAAAGGGAGTATTAATTATGCACGAAAGGTCAGTTTTAGAAGAAAACGCGTAGATTCTGAGTTTGTGGAGGGCATAATTTTAATATTGAGGGCCGCTCAGAAAAACAGTGGTTTTGTTGTTGAATGAGACTCTGCGGTCTCTTCTGCAGCCTTCTTCCTAATCCACCTAATTGGCCTACTTCAGCTTTTGCTAATTTACCAGCTTCGTTAGGTGTTATTTCCTTATGTGGCAGAGGAGGAGATAGTAGAATGCCCGGATATTTGCGTTGGGGCCTTGTCCGATGATATTGACGGCAGTGTTGGCATGGAAGAGTTGTCTGAGGGAAGGAAAGGGATCTTTTGGCAGTTACCTGTGTAGTGCCAGGCCTTATATTTGCATCAGTTTGTCAAACTACTGCTAAATCTATAGATCTTGCACCAAATTTTCCTAAAAACTCCTTTGCTTGCGCATTATTAAAACTATGGGATAATGTATTGCATTTATATAGTAATCAGTTTCAGGCATACCACAACAAATATAACTCATAATTGGTGGGAACCGCTGATTACTTTGTTTTATGGGTGATCGAAAATACGAAGTCAAAAGCAGAATAAATGAATTATAACAAATAACTCAGCAAACTGAGTAAATGTAGCACTTAGTAAATGTAGCAGTAAGTAAATGTAGCTTTATAGTGGCAATAAGGCTAAAGAATAAATAGAGAATCAAAGAGAGTCACTGTTTTGGATCACAGTCCTGAGCGTTATTTGTCATTTTCCTATGAAAAAATAAAGAAGCAGTTGCGGGTTGTAACTGCCAGCTGTCCTGTTGATAAGTTGTAATCATGGGCTAGTACTTTGGCTTCGCAGCTGAACTAGTTGAGTCTTTGCCCAACTCCAACTTTTCTGGCTCTGGTTTTCTGGCCATAGTCGAGCTAGTACTGCACATTTTAGCCAGTTGTAGGGTCAATCAGTTGAAAGGAGTTTCCGTAGTTGCCTGTCAGAATGTTGCCCTTGACTTCTGATATTTTGAATCTGTCCTAAAGCACTTCTGCTTCAAAAAGGTCACAAACGTAGTTTTGTATGGTTTAGTCAACAGCCACATTCAGAAATGGCTCTCTGCTGTTTCTCATGTCCCAGATCTTTACTGACACTACATCTCTAGTAACTATTTTGATGTCGTTTTGGATGAATTTGACTGCACTGTATTGATTAGTAATTTAGCTCAGAAAGCTCTTGGAATCCCTGGCATAGGTAAAGTCCCTAACAGTGGGGGTGTTAAAGGAGAGCCGTGAGTCAACCACACTTATTTTGCCTCTATTAGTGCTCATCACCTGCAAACTTTCCCTTTCCGAGCTCATACTAGCACAGGTTATTTTTTCAGGTTTCAAAAATTTGTTTTAGGCTTCTATTTTTAGTTACCTCTGCACAAAAGCTTTGCTGCTCTTCTACATGTTCCAGAGGTAGAGGCATCTTTAATCTGCAGTGAAGATGAACTACTCATTCTTTGAGACCTACACTGTGTTCAGGGAACTGAAACATTTGTTTTGGTATTTACTTTGGGCATTTATGCTAAGGGTTGGTTATTACGCCTACAATTTGGGCATCATTAGACCTTTACTTGCTCCACGAGTCAGCTTCTTGTCGTTTTTCTCATAAATCTTCCAAAGGTTGACAGTGTGTGAGTTGGCTGTGAGAACTTTGAGGTACTTTCCCTGAGGCTTCAGCCAATCTATGTACAAAACTTCTTAGCTAAGGGTCTGATTTTTGAGTGTATCAAACTAAGAAGATTGTGCCTGAAACTCAAAGTAGTACTAATACTCCTGCTGCTGCCGTAGATCAGAGTCAGTCTGGAAGACAATAAGTCTCCCCGCCTTATCCCCCAGTGCCAAATATCTTCCAGTATGATCAAACTTGAGTGTGGTGAGGTTATCTTCCTCAATGATTTTCTAGCTTTTGCCTTTGTAGCCGAACAGTTGGGAACAACTGTACTTGCCCACTGCGTAACTTTGATGATTCATTATTTCTTATACTAATACACTAATTTAGAAGAAACGCTATTTAACCCATGAGCAGCTCACAAACCAAGAAATCACTTTCGTGCTGCTTCTGATAGCCAATCGTTTCTCTTTTGTGGAGTTCGAGGAAATTGATTATTGGTCGAAAAGAGAGCTTTTTGAATGAAGAACTTACAATGGTTATTTAATGAACTCTTAACGAATAGCTAAAAAACACGTTTTTTGAACAAAATTCACTTCACAAAATCCTATTAAAAGTTGGAGAGTCAGCTGAACTATGAGCCTAAACAAGAGTTTAGCCCTTGAATCGTCGTTTGTCTTTATATTTAATACAATTGTGTTAGCTTTTTGAATAAAAATCTTTTAACCAATATTCCAAGCCACTAAACTTTCCCTCTTACAGTTAAATTGATTGAAGATTTCACTTATTTTGCTGTGATTTTCTTAAAGAGCCAAATTGCTTTTAGCCGAAAAAAGGATCGTTTTTTGGCTAACAAATCTGACCCAAGGATTACAAGGTTGAACACAATCACACATAAATAATCAATAATTTCTCATTACTGTTGCAAAGAATGCCCGTAGAATTGCCTATACTATCGCAAAATTTCAATTTTAGGCAGATTCTCGATCTTTAGCAGAAAAGCTTATATTTTGTTTTTGACTTCGGCCTTTGAATTCTCTTTTAATTTGATTTCGGGAACAAAACTTACACCCTTATAGTATGATGCCAATTTTTCTCGTAAACTCTTTAGTTAATCAGTTGTTTTATTTGACAGAGTCAGTTCTTTTCTTCTAAGTTTGAATTTAAAAAGGTCTTCACCTTTTCCGTTTGGCTCCAGCCTATCAACCCTAAGAACTTCAATGAAACCTCCTTTATCTTAGTACTCTTCAACATATCTGCTTTTCCTTTACTCGACATGAACAGGTTGGAAGGCAATCGGAGCCCCTTCGGTCATCACAACCTCTTGCTTTAGAATATCAAACTTTATGTAGGTAAAAACGACTGGGCAGTAGTACTTTTTGTTGTTAAGTATTGTCTCGAGATACCTCTTGCAGTTCTAGTTGAGTTTAGTCCTATGTTTGGTCGGAGTTGAGCCGATAAGACTGTAGTAGAAGGGTACAAGACAATTACACTATTCCTCAATCTTTTGGTTCAGATTGGACAGCCCAGCAACTCTCTTCTTGAGATCCCAAGTCAGCCTCTTCTTTCTGTCGATAAGGCAAGTTATGATGAATTTGATTCCATCCTCCTCTTAAGTAAGTTGCTCAGCAAGTACCGTGAAAACTAGATCATTTTTTAGAAGCTAAAGTATTTTTTCGTTCTCTGTTGCCTCTTTCGTTTTAATTTATCTGTTGTAATAGCCTTCCAGTTCTCGTGCTTACTTTTACTACTTTTTAGGGGTTGATAGATCTTTGGTTTTGCTGTGTTTCAGTATAATGAAATGACGGCTGCAGAAGCTGGAGTAGGAGTTCTAAAAGTAAGTGATGAAAGGTGCTGATTTCTAGACATCTATGTTGAGGAACTAAAGAACTTATTTTGTGATGAAAATGGGAGTTTTGAGTATTAGTTAAAACCATGTTTCGAGGTTGTCAGAAAGGTTACCTTCTGCGTCTCCTCCCAAAAGGCCAATCGGTCGAGGAAGCTGATGTTTGGGAAAGTTTTATGGGGTAAAGATTTAGCTAAGACTTTGATAAAGTGCTTGAAAATCTTAAAGTGAGCGCAAAATTTCAAATCTACTGTTTCCGACTTGAGTCAGAATAAAGTAGCAGCTTTTGAACTTTTACCCCACGCGAACATACCTTACCTTTTTGTCAACGAAGACATTCCTCCGAGGGAGTTAGTTGAGCAGATTTATCTCCGTTTTGATACTTTAGGCGGACCTTTTGAGCACTTTACCAATGATTTGTAGGTCTTGGTTGTCTATTTCCGGATGGAACATATTGCTATCATCGGCCAAGTTTTCATTATTTTGGTCTTCAATCCCAAACAGCCACCTTAACCGCTAATTCAGCTAAAGTTTTTGAAAGGCAACTTTCACAAACCCAGGAATCTCATCTGAGGTAACCATAATGAGCGTATCAGTGTCTTCCGGGCGATAGATACCATAGAGAGCTAGCACGAGATTGGCTATGATAAGCAAAGGATTACAAATGATGAGACAAATGTTGACGATAAGATTCAAAGGCAGAAAGTAGTCTTAAAACATTTTATAGACAGAAAAAGTCCCTGCTAGGATCCAAAACAGCCGATGAATCCAAATCGATTGAGGCAAACCTCTCTGTTGCTATCTCCTCAAGACCAATGCAGCTAAATACCAGGCTATCGCCCCAAACAAATAGAGAAAGCCTTTATAGCACTACAAGTACTGTGGAGCCGATGGTTGGCTGAGTAGAACATGGATGAGGTGCAGATAAAGCTTAGAAGGACCATGCTGAGATAAAGATAGGAGTTAAAAAGGCACAGCTTTGATTTGATAACGTAGCTCGCAGTCAAGATCTTCATAGTCCTAAGCAAATACCTTGTAGGTGAGAGCTTGGCTGTTTCTGCAGCGCTACTCTTCAGGCTCCACATGCTTGAGAAGAGGCTCTGCTGGAATGTGCGTGACATAATAGGAGGGCTAGACCTCGAGCAAGGTGTAGTACCTGTAGATGAGGGCCGCGACTCCGTAGTAGCAGGGTAGGAGGTAGAAGAGAAACTCAGTTTCGAGGAAGGAGTTGACTTATTAGATGGTGGGTTCTGCGTATGGGTCCATTATAATTTGATTATGAAATGGATAACGCTAAAATCAAAAAATTTGCCCATCATTGCTCTGGAGATTGACCGCGCGATCGAGGTTTTCACGGGTAGTTCGATTAGGATTCAGCCATCACAGAAAAAGCAGAAAGTTCACGAAGCAACGAGGATATGGAGGAACTGTAGATTTTGAAGAAAGATTTCGAGAAGCGAATCAGTCAGTTGGATGTGTACTATAAGTAGCACTATTTGGACGAAAACATTTCGATATTCCATATGCTCAGAATGAAGATGTAGAGGACTGTCTTCATTTCGAATCGCAGAATAGCAGCACTCACCACCATGTCCAAGAAGGAGTCGATGTTTAGTCTTGATGAGCCTTTGTTCAAGGAGGGAAGTATCAAGATGCTTGACCAGCCTCTGTTCAGCTATTATTAGAGTTCTTTGAAGAATTAAAATAGTGAGCTCAAGAAGAGGCTGTCGATTAAGAAGTAACAGAAGACTGCTGAAGAGACTTCGCCTAAAAATTTGAAAAAGGACAGAAATGGCTCCAATTTCTTCAAAAACCAGAAGAATGTGAACTAAAAACCTGCAAGAAGAGAGAAGTAAACAAAGCATCCAGCAACTAAGCTGACTACTAAATAGTTTATCGCCAAAGACTCTATAAAACTAAAGACACTCTAGAAAGAGAGAGAAAGCTAATTCAACACAGCCAACTTCGGCTAGAAGACAAAAAACAATGGTAGCTTTACTCCCAGCTTCAAAAGCGAGTATATAAACCCTTCTTTGTTGCTGTAGTAGATGAAGAAATCAAGTGAGCTCACTTTTACCATCAAAATGACCAAATAGGAGTACAAATCTTTGCTGTCTATCAAAAGTCAACTGAAGTAAACTGCCAAGTGATATATTTTATTTACTCTAAATCCAACAAACCTCTATCTATGGTGCTATAACTAACGCGGTGTTTCACTCGATTTCCTGTTTGGCTGTTATAAGCTTTGAGGATGTTTGTGCGTTTATTATATTTTTGTTAAAGCAGAATGTTTTCAAAAAATAATGAAAGAGGCAAACTCATAATCCCCGAGCTGAAAGCCAGAGAGGTCAGCAAAGGCAAGTCAGCGAAACGATAGCAAGCTTAATACCACTAATATGGCACTGATCTAAAGCGTCAGTTAGACAAATCAGTTGGATCAGATGTTGAACAAAGTGACTCCCTTCACTGTTCTCAGTGTAGGGCAAGGATTTCTCAGTTTGTGACTAAAAAACCTACTCATCCGATCGAGAAGGGTACCCAGACAGCCCATAAACCCTTTTTAATTGATTTAATATAAGAAAAGGTGTAGACTATCTGCCAAAGCAACGCCAAGCTGTCCCGAAAAATATAGGAGAAGGAGGACTAGCTGTTCGAGAAGCAGCAAGAGATCGCAGAAATCGAGGACAAGTTCACCAGCATCTTGCTGGTGCTGGCGCAGGAGGTGGCGGAAACACGCAAATCCAAGGACGAGTGGTACGAGCTCAAGAAGTGTCTGGAGAGTGATAGTGATACGCCTGCGTATTTGAAGGCACTGCAATTCGATTGCTGATGTTTTTAGTTTTATAAAAATAAAATGTAAGATGAGGAAGGCTTTGACGATAACCAGAAACTTTAGCTTATAGATTTCAACTACAAACCCCTTGTTATCCACCCCGAACTCAGGCGCAGGCCCAGCTCCAAGCCACTCACGCAGGAGTGGCAGTTCGCCAGGGACACCGGTTCTGGCTAGATCACGCGCACTGTCATCGAAAGAGAGCCTCAAAATATTGTGTTCAGCAGCTATTTGCGCGAGACAGTTGTGCAGGATGTTCACATACAATTTTAGGCCGATTTCGAAAGTAGTAATCTCGAGCTAGTGGTTCGCAGAAGATTTTTGGAGTTCGAACTCTACATCAAAGCGGATACCAATACGAATGCTTATCAGCAATGGTTTTACTTCAAGGTTAAAAGTTGTAAGGGGAACAAAAAGGCATATTTTACCATTAAAAATTTAGCTAAATCGGGCATGCTTTATAACCAAGGGCTCAAACCTTACTACAAGAGACCGAAGGCCTAAGCCTACGAACAACTTCCAACTCCAGTCAAGTACTTTTAAAATGCCCCTTAGTAGTCATTCAGTTTAAAATTCTAATTCTAATTTTTGCACGAAGGAGAATAAGTCGAATTTTGTAGTCAACCCCCATACACCTACACAAAACTCCTCGAATACTTATCAGCAAAAAAGCTTTAATGGAAACCTCTCTGTAAAACCCAGATTGGCAAAAAAGTGCCTTATTTGGTCTTCAACGAACAAAAGACTCCAAAAGCCTACGCAATCGTCCTAGCTCGGCAACACCCCGGTGAAAGTGTAGGTTCCTGGATGATGTAAGGCTTGATCCAGAAACTAAAAAGCTCACCTTCCGAAGGCATCCAATGGCTGGTGATTCCGATGTTCAATGTAGACGGGGTTGTGCTGGGGAATAACCGAACTGGGCTTTCTGGCTTTGACTTCAACAGATTCTGGAATACCTAAGAACTCAGCAAGAAAGAAAAGCACTTTCCCGAAATAGTCGCCTTTGTGAATATAATGAAGTTTTTGAAGAGAGTGCACCCTCGGAAGCCAAAGATCTTCTTTGACCTGCATGGCCATTCCTCCCAGCCGAATATTTTCGCGTATGGTCCTCCTCATTAGCCCATTAGCTAGCACTTTTACGTGAGCCGAGCTTTTCCTTAACTACTTGCTCGAAAGAACGGCAACTTCAACATTGAGCAATGTTCGTATACGATCAAGCAAGATAAAAAGAATACTGCTCGAAGCTATGTATTTCATCAGCTGACCATCCCTTTTGTCTACACCATTGAGGCTTCTTTCGGAATCATGAGAGGGAAAACTGTTAATTAGAAGGAATTCCTCAAATTTGGCGAGGACCTAGCTGAGGTAACACACTAGTTTTTGTGTACCTGCATTCTGGGCTAGAAAACAACTGAAACCATCTCCATAATTTAGGCTGTTAAGGCGAGAGGGCAGAATAACTAGGCTGAGTAAGTTGACTCAGATAGTGAGAGAGAAGTGCCTTTGACTAAAAGGGCGCCAGTTGCAGAGACAAGTGCAAAGTACTAGAAAGCAAGGGTTGTTACAGAAGGGTGCAAAAGCAGTCACAAAGAGTCATAGGAGAATAGCTTTCAACTGTTTAGAATCGAATAAAATGTGAACACTCGTTACCAAAAGCCAGTGGACAAAAAAAGAAACCAAACAGAGGTGGGACTAAATCCCAAGAAAAGTGCCTTCCTGCCCAAACTGAAATAGAGCAGTTGCGCAAAGGGGAGGGCAAGTTCTGTCCTGAAATAGTAATAGGTAATCGACGGATCTCTGATGAATATAAAGGAGGTCCAGAAACGAATCTTCCGACTTCGCAACAATCGAATCGGCAAGAAGATTCTGATAATCAACGCATACGGAATATGATACATTTTTATTTATTTGCACATTGGCAGGTTGGCTCATATTTGATTAACAAATAAAGGGGTTGGGGTTGGGGTTGGGGTTGG
>Ga0316217_10001952_pt1 | contig 25792 bp, 2 predicted proteins | sample 1anoAmetaG_FD_203633 | JGI IMG/M metagenome (GOLD analysis project Ga0316217, IMG submission 203633) | Freshwater microbial communities from Trout Bog Lake, Wisconsin, USA - 1anoA | ecosystem: Environmental > Aquatic > Freshwater > Lake > Hypolimnion/Profundal zone | place: USA: Wisconsin...
CCGACGGCAGCATCTGGTATTCGGATCCCGCCAACAACTGCATCGCCAAGTTCCCCACCGCCGCCCAGGTGCAGTCCTATCCGGCCGCCCGGGGCACGCTCGGGGCCCGCCGCGCCGTCGCGGACGAACTGGTGGTGGTCGTGTTCTTCCCCCTGGGCGACGGGGCCAATCCCGACGGCCTGACCACGGACGCCTCGGGCAACGTGTGGGTGACCGAATCCGGCACCAGCTCGGTGGCGGTCATCACGGTCACCACCCCGGCGGGGACCACGCCCGCCTCCTACGCGGTGACCGACAACGGGCAACCCGCCGGCATCGTGCAGGGCGCCGACGGCAACATGTACGTGACCCAGCCGGGCACCAATGACGTTGTCCTGGTGGTGAGCGCGCCTCCGGTCACCACGACGACGACCACCACGGGCGGCGTCACCACCACCACCACCCCCGTGGTCGTGGCGGTCAGCCCCGGCGCCACCTCGCTGTACGGCGGCGGCATGGCCACCTTCCAGGCCTTCGTCGTGGGTTCCCCCACCACCAGCGTCACCTGGAGCATCCAGGAAGGCGCGGCGGGGGGGACCATCTCCGCCACCGGCACCTACACGGCCCCGGCCACGGCCGGCACCTACCACGTGGTGGCCACCGCCAACGCCGACAACACCACCAACGCCGTCGCCCTGGTGACGGTCACGGTGCCGACCATCTCGGCCATCACGCCCGCCGGCATCACCGTGGCGGGCGGCGGGTCCGCGACCTTCACCTCCACCGTGACCGGACTGCTGGACAATTCCATCGCCTGGACCGCCAGCGACGGCCTCATGGGCACCTTGACGGGCGCCTGGACGGCCCCCAACCTCCCCGAGACGGTGACCATCACCGCCACCAGCAACGCCTACCCGGCCCTGTCGGCCACGACCCAGGCCGTGGTGCTGCCGTCCTCGCCGGTCATCACCGGCCAGCCCAAGTCCGTGACCGTGCCTGCCGGGGCCACGGCCACCTTCACCGTGGCCGCCACGGGCACGCCCACCCCCACCGGGTTCCAGTGGCTGGTCTCCCCGGATGGAGGCAAGACCTGGAACACCATCCCGGGAGCCACCTCGGCCTCCTACACCACCGGGACCCTCGCCTCGGCCAGCGACCAGAACCAGTACGAGGTCGTGGTCAGCAACGGCGCGGGCTCGGGCACGGCGAACTTCCCGGCGGGCAGCGTGTCCCCGGTGACCAGCGCCGCGGCGACCCTGACGGTGACCTACGCGCCCATCATCACGGTCCAGCCGGTGAACCAGGTGGTGAACCTGGGCTCCACGGCCACCTTCTCGGTGACGGCCGCGGCCGACCCGGCCCCCAGCGGCTACCAGTGGCAGGTGTCCACCAACGGCACCACCTGGGTGACGCTCCCCGGAGCCACCCAGGCCACCTGGACCACCGCCCCCACGACCTCGGCGGACAACGGCAGCCTCTTCCGGGTGCAGGTGACCAACGCCAGCGGCACCACCACCAGCGGTTCGGCCACCCTGACCATCAATCCCAGAGCTCCCATCATCTCCGTCCAGCCGGTGAACCTGACCGTGGCCCTGGGCACCCCCGCGTCCTTCACGGCGGCCGCCACGGGCGAACCCACGCCCGCCTACCAGTGGCAGGTGTCCACGGACGGCGGCAATGCCTGGACCAACGTGGCAGGCGCCGGCACCAGCGGCAGCTATACCTTGGCCAGCCCCGGCATCACGGACGACGGCAGCCTCTTCCGCCTGGTGGCCACCAGCAGCACCGGCTCGGCCACCAGCGCCACGGCGCACCTGACCGTGACCTACGCCCCCCTCATCACCACGGCCCCCGTGGCCCAGACCGTGGCCCCGGGGCTGACCGCGACCTTCTTCGTGGCGGCCAAGGGCGAACCCGCTCCCGCCTACCAGTGGCAGGTCTCCACGGACAAGGGTGCCACCTGGACCAACGTCAGCACCGGTTCCGGCGGCACGACCACCTCGTACACCACCGCCCCCACCACCCTCGCCAGCGGCGCCAGCCAGTACCAGGTGGTGGCCACCAACAGCGCCGGGTCCACCACGAGCGTGCCCGTCGTCCTGACCCTCTCCGTCCTGGCCCCCTCCATCAACACCCAGCCCGCGAACCAGACCGTGGCGGCGGGGACCCCCGCCACCTTCACGGTCGTGGCCACCGGCCAGCCGTCTCCATCGTACCAGTGGCAGGTATCCACGGATGGCGGCACCACCTGGAAGCCGGCAGCGTCCGGCACCGGGGCCACCACCGCGTCCTACACCACCGGGAACACGCTGCCCGCGGACGACGGCACCCTCTACCAGGTGCTGGTGTCCAACAGCAACGGCTCCGCCCTGAGCGCCACGGCCCACCTGACCGTGGACTACGCCCCCATCATCGTCACCAAGCCGGCGGACCAGAGCGTGAGCCTGGGTTCCACGGCCACCTTCTCCGTGGTGGCCGCGGGCGAACCTCTGCCCCTGGCCTACCAGTGGCAGGTGTACGCTCCCGGCGCCACCGGCTGGGCCAGCGTCACCGCCGGCTCGGGCGGCACGACCGCCACCTACACGGCCCCGGCGGCGGGGCAGGGGGACAACGGCACCCAGTTCCGCGTCGTCGTAACCAACCTTCAGGGGTCCATCACCAGCGCCCCCGCCAACCTCATCCTCAACCCCCTGGCCCCCATCATCACGGCCTCGCCCTCGAACGCGAGCACCCTCGCCGGCTCACCTGTGACCTTCACGGCCCAGGCCACCGGCGTGCCGGCGCCCAGCTACCAGTGGTACGTCCTGGCCAGCGGCACCGGCACGTGGGCAGCCATCAGCGGCGCCAAGGCGTCCTCCTACACCTTCACCCCCGCCGGCACGGACGACGGGAGCCTGTTCCAGGTGGTGGCCTTCAACCTCAACGGATCGGCCACGAGCTCCACCGCGAGCCTGAGCGTCCAGTATCTCTCCCTGGCTCCCCTGGCCAACCAGGCCGTGACCGTGGGGTCCATGGCCACCTTCACCGTCACCGCCACCGGAGATCCGGTGCCGTCCTCGTACCAGTGGTGGTCCTCCTCGGATGGAGGCAGCACCTGGACCAAGGTCACCACCGGCGCCGGGGCCACGACGGCCTCCTACACCACGGGCTCCCTGGCCGCCTCGAGCAGCGGCACGCTGTTCCGCGTCGTGGTGTCCAGCGCCCAGCTGAACGCCACCAGCACCGCAGCCAGCCTGACGGTGGCCTACACGGCCCCCAGCGGCCTGGTCTACTCCCTCAATCCCGTGGTAGGCGTGGTCGGCACGGCCATCACGCCCGATGCGCCCAGCAGCGCGGGCGGAGCCGTGTCCTCCTACGCCATCACGCCGGCGCTTCCGGCGGGCCTGAGCTTCGACACGGGCTCGGGCACCATCGGCGGCACGCCCCTCGCCCCCGCCAGCCCGGCGGTCTATACGATCACCGGCACCAATCCGGGCGGCTCCACCTCGGCCCAGGTGACCCTGACCGTCCTGGACATCCCGCCCAGCGCCCTGGTCTACACGGCCGGTTCAGCGACGTATACCAAGGGAACGGCCATCACCCCCGACGTCCCGACCCATGCGGGCGGAACGGTCCTGGCCTATGCCGTCGCGCCGGCCCTTCCGGCGGGCCTGAGCCTCAATGCCGGCACCGGCGTCATCTCGGGCACACCCACCGCCACCGCCGTGGCCAACAGCTACACGGTGACGGCCAGCAACAGCGGGGGCAGCACCCAGGCCGTCCTCACCCTCACCGTGAACGACGCGGCGCCCAGCGGCCTGACCTACACCACGTCCTCGGCGACCTATGTGAAGGGCACGGCCATCGCGGCCAATCTCCCAAGTCTGGCAAGCGGCTCGGCGACCTCCTTCACCGTGTCTCCCGCCCTGCCGGCGGGCCTGCTCCTGAACGCCTATGCGGGCATCATCACGGGCACCCCCGCGGTGGTGGTGGACGCGGCCACCTACACCGTCACGGCCACCAACGTCACCGGCAGCACGACGGCCCTCCTGACCATCGCGGTCAATGATGCGGCGCCCAGCGGGCTGTCCTACCTGGTCAATCCGGCCACCTACGCCAAGACCGTGGCCATCGCCGCCAATCCCCCGCTCATCGGCGGCGGGACGCCGACCTCCTGGAGCATCACCCCACCCCTGCCGGCCGGCCTGAACTTCAACACCGGCACCGGCGTCATCACCGGCACGCCCACGATCACATCCGCCGCCGCCAGCTACACCGTGACGGCCACCAACGTCACCGCCAGCACCACCGCCACCTTGACCATCACGGTGAACGACGCGCCTCCGGGCAGCCTGCTGTACCAGCCCAACGCCATCGTCGCCGCCAGGGCCGCCGCCATCGCCACGAACACCCCGACCTACACGGGCGGGCTGGCGACCACCTTCAGCGTGACGCCGTCCCTGCCGGCCGGGCTCGCCCTCAATGCCGGCTCCGGCGTGATCAGCGGCACGGTTTCGGCCACCGCCACCCTGGGGACCAGCAACTATACCGTCACGGCCAGCAACGCCGGCGGAGCCACCTCGGACCTGCTGACGATCACCATCAATGATGCCGCCCCCACGGGGCTCACCTATCCCGTCAACCCGGCCACCTACACCCGCGGCACGGGCATCACGGTCAATACGCCGACCAACCTGGGCGGCGCGGCCACGTCGTACAGCGTCAGTCCCTCCCTCCCGCCCGGCCTGTCGTTGAGCCCGAGCACGGGCGTCATCTCCGGCCTGCCTCTGGCCGCCGCGGCGATGGCCAACTACACGGTGACCGCCAGCAACGTCACGGCCAGCACTTCGGTCGTCCTGGTGCTGACGGTCAACGACCTGGCTCCCGCCAACCTCACCTACACCCTCAACCCCGCCACCTACACCAAGGGTTCCGCCATCATCGCCAACACCCCGGCCAATACCGGCGGCCTGGCGACCTCGTACAGCGTCCTGCCGGCTCTGCCGGCGGGGCTGAACCTCAATACGGCCACGGGCGCCATCACCGGCACCCCGGCGGCGGTGGCCGCTTCGGCCAGCTACACGGTGACGGCCGGCAACTCCACGGGCACCACCTCCGCCACACTCGCCATCCTCGTGAACGACGCCGCTCCCAGCGGCCTGACCTACCTGTACAATCCGGCCACCTACGCCAGGACCGTCGCCATCACCGCCAACCCGCCCGCCAATGGCGGCGGGGCCGCGACCTGGTACACCGTGTCCCCGGCACTGCCGGCCGGCCTGACCCTGAACCCGACCACCGGCATCATCACCGGCACGCCCACCGCCACCGCCTCCCTGGCCGGCTATGTCATCACGGCCGGCAACGTCACCAGCAGCACCACCGCGACGCTGTCGCTCACGGTGAACGACGCGCCGCCCAGCAACTTCGTCTACACCCCCAACGCCGTGACGGCCTTCAGGACCATCCCCCTGGCCTCGAACACGCCCACCTATTCCGGCGGGCGGGTGTCCTCGTTCGGCTTCTCGCCGGCCCTGCCGGCCGGGCTCACCCTCGATCCCGTCACCGGCGTCCTCGGCGGCACGCCCACGGCCTTGGCCACCCTGGGCACGGCCACCTATACCGTGACGGCCACCAACGCCGGCGGCAGCACCACGGACCAGCTGACCATCACCGTCAACGATGCGCCCCCCACCGGGCTGGCCTATGAGCCCAGCACCGTGACAGGGGCCGTCTTCCAGGCCCTCACCTCGCCGGCGCCAGGCGTGACCGGCCAGAATGTGACCTATTCCGTCGCGCCAGCCCTGCCTTCCGGCCTGAGCCTGAACCCCGCCACCGGCGTGGTGAGCGGCATCCCCACCTCCACCCAGGCCAGCACGCCCTACACCCTCACCGCCCAGAACACGGGTGGAGCCGCCTCCACGAGCTTCTCCATCACCGTCAACCCGGCCGCGCCCAATCCCTTCTACCCACCCATCACCACCACCGTCAACGCCCGCCCCATCCGGGTCAGCCCCATCAACGCGGGCGGGCCCATCACCGCGGCCAGCGTCCTGACCGGCTCCCTGGACGACCTCACCCTCAACGCCGACGGCTCCGTCACCGGCACCCCGGGTCATGCGCAGGTCTACTCCGCCACCCTGACCACCACCAATGCCGCCGGCGTCAGCGCCAGCGCGCCCTTCATCCTCACGGTCAACCCCCAGAACGGCCTGGACCCGGTCACGGCCTCCTACGCCCCCGGCGCCGCCACCATCGGCCAGCCCTTCAACCTGGTCCCGACGGTCGCGGGCGAACCTGTGGCCACCGCCGTCCTGGCGGCGGGAAGCACCTTGCCCGCGAGCCATGCCCTGGTCCTGAACACCGCCACGGGCGCCATTCACGGCACGCCCGCCAGCGGTGACGCCGGGACCTACCGGGGCCTGGTGACCCTCGCCAACGCTTCGGGGAGCAGCCTCACGTCTCCCTATATCTTCACGATCAGCCCCACCGGCGTTGCAGGACCGGTCGCAGGCTACGGGCCCATCCACGCCCAGGCGGGCGCCGCCCTCGCCACCCTCCCCACGGGGACCGGCGTCACGTCGGCTTCCCTGGCGGTGGGTGTCCTCCCGCTGGGCCTGACCCTCAACAATGATGGTTCCATCACCGGCACGCCCCTGGGCCAGACCGGGACCTATCCGCTCATGGTAACCCTGGGCAACGCGGCGGGTGGCCTGACCGCCGCTCCCGTGCTCCTGGTCGTGGATGCCCCGGGTGTCCCGGCCCTCCTGGCCGCGACCTACCCCAGCCTCCCGGGGGTGGTGAACGCCCCGTACACCGCCATGCCCACCGCCACCGGCCTCGTCTCCGCCACCGTGGTGGAGGGTGCCCTGCCGCCCGGGCTCGACATCAATCCCACCACCTTCGCCGTCTCGGGCACGCCGAGCGTCGTGGGCGACTTCCAGGCCTGGATCAACTTCACGGACACGACCGGCGCCAGCACCCAGGTGCCCCTGACCTTCATGGTGGGCCCCGTCGCGGCCCAGACCAGCTATGCCAATGTCGTCCTGGCTCCGGACTGGAACGGGAGCCTGGATCCCACCAGCCTGGGCGGGGGACCCATCACCAGCGCCACGGTCACCTCCGGCAGCCTCGACGGCCTCAGCCTGAACCCCACCACCGGCTCCATTTCCGGCACCCCAGCCACATCGGGCGCCTTCACCGTGACGGTCCTCGACCAGAACGTGACGCCGGGGAGCGCCGCCTCGACCTTCACCATCTACGTCGAGCCCACGACTCCGATGAGCCTCACCTATGACGGGCTTCCCAGCGTCTTCGCGGCCGGGACGGCCATCTCCGCGACGCCCGCGGACGTTCAGAACGGGATTCCCACCATCACGCCGGTCTTCACGTCCTCGTCCCTGCCAGCCTGGCTCACCCTCCATGCCGACGGCTCGATCAGTGGCACGCCGCCCCTCTCGACCGTGGGAGAGCTCACCTTCAGCATCACGGCCACCACCACCATCGCCGGCGTCTCACGCTCGGCTACCTGGTCCCCAACCTGGATCGTGACCCCTCCGGCCTCGTCGCCCTTGACCCTCAGCTACGGCCAGTCGGCGTTCACGGTGGGCACCTATGTCAACCTCGCCCCGTCCCTGGCCAACCCCATCACCGGCCCCGGACTCGCACCGGCCTATACCCTCGACAGCGGTTCGCTGCCCCCTGGGCTGAACTGGAACGGGGACGGCTCCATCAGCGGCATTCCCACCACGGCGAACGCCAACCCGACGCCCTTCTTCGTCACGGCGTCCATTGCGGAACTCGGCACCGGCGGCGCCTGGAGCACGCCTTCCACACCGTTCTCCTGGACGGTCGTGGCTGCCCAGCCCAACCTCGACTATCCCCCCCTGACCACCGTGGTGGGCACGCCCTTCCGGCTGGCTCCGGTCAACGGGGGCGGTCCCATCAACCACCTTCAGGCCAGTGCTCTTTCGATTCCGGGTCTGACCTTGCAGGCTGACGGCTCGGTCACGGGCACGCCCACCCAGCCCGGCGTCTATTCCGGGGTCATCACGGCGGGCACTTCCGCCACCCCCGCGCCCTATCTCCTCACGGTGAATCCGGTCACGTTCGTGAATCCGACGACGCTGCTTGCCTCGACGGTCTATCCCCTGGTTGCATGCTACCCCGCCGGCCAGCTTCAGGCGGGCACGGGCACCCAGGTCACCCTCGCGCCCACCGTCAAGGAGGGCGGACCTGTGGTCGGCGCCGCCCTCGCTCCCGCCTCCAGTCCCCTGCCGGCCGATGCGAGCTTTGACACGACCACGGGCATCCTCACCTTCCCGGCGGGGCCCGCCCTCGCGGACATCGGGGCCTATGCCTGCCTCGTGACCCTCACGGGCGCGTCGGGTGGCCAGATCACGGTCCCGATGCGTTTCACCATCAGCATGGGCGTGCCCTCCCCGGCTCCCACGTATGGCACGGTGACCTTCAACCAGGGGGCTGCCAGCAGCAGCTTCGCGCCGTCCGGCAGTCCCACCTTGACCGCCACCCTGGCCGAAGGTGTGCTGCCCCTGGGTCTGTCCCTCGATCCCGTGCTGGGTGTGATCCGTGGCACGCCCCTGGGCGCCCCCGGCACCTATTCCGTCCAGGTCGCGCTGCAGACCACGACCGGCAACTACGCCCTCGTCCCGGTTGCCGTGAATGTCCTGCCCGCCAGCGCCAGTGGCTCCCTCCTCGTGGCCGCCTATTCTGATTTCAAGGTGGCCGTGAATGCGACGGTCACCGGCGTCTACCCCGCGGTTACCGGGGGGGCGGTCACGGCGGCCAGCCCACTTGAAGGAGGCTTGCCGCCCGGCTTGTCGCTGGATCCCGCCACGGGCCAGATTTCAGGCGCGCCGACCCTGCCCGGCACCTTCCAGAACCTGATAGCGCTCACGGGCGCCGATGGCATCAGCACCCTGGCCGTGCCCTTGACGATCACCGTCGACCAGCCCGTGCCAGGCATCTTCTTCACCGAGAACGTGAAGAGCGTCACCTTGCCCGCGCCGAACCTCACCTTCGCCAGCGCGAGCTCGACCGGCCTGCCCTCGGGCCTGACGATGGATCCCGCCACCGGCGCCATCGCCGGTGCCCCGGCCGTCGGCACCGCGGGTTCCTATCCGGTTACGGCCACCTATGTCGCCAATTCCGGCGCGACCACCTCCGCGACGTTCACCCTCACGGTCCTGCCGGCCCAGCCCATGACCGCCAGCTACGTCTCGCCCCAGACCTTCGTGCTGGGAACCCCGCCACCCGCCCAGGCACCCACGTTGAACAACCCCTTCCCCGGAGCCACCCCCAGCTTCATGGTCTCCAGCGGGAGCCTGCCCGCCGGCCTGACCTTGAACCCAACGACCGGCAACATCTCAGGCGCCGCCACCGCGCCGGGCGTGTACTACTTTGCGGTTACCGCCACCAGCGGCACCCTCAGCACCACCACGCCCGTCAATGTGTGGACCGTGGTGACCACCGACGCCGCAGGCTCGCTGCTGGGTCTTGCCTACCCGCCCAGTGTCACCTTCGTGCAGGGATCCACCATCCAGCCGGTACTCCCCACCGTGAACGGCACCCTCGCCGGGGGTCAGCTGGGTTCATTGGGGTATGTCATCTCCAGCGGCTCGCTCCCCAACGGCCTTGTTCTCAATTCAGATGGGTCGATCAGCGGAACCCCCGCCAATCCCGGGAGCGGCACGTTCACCGTCTCGGTCCCCGCCTCCCAGCTGTCCGAGTCCTATTTCAGTCCCATGTCCTCAATGATCACGAGCAACACGGTTGCCTGGAGCGTGACCCCTGCTTCCCTGCTCTTGAACTACGCTTCCCCACTGGTGCTGGCCGACAACTCCTACTACTACTATTACGGGTATTGGTACACCTATGGCTGGAACCTGGTCAACCAGGGCCCAAGCATAAGCCCCACACCAACCGGGCCGACTACCTACAGTATCAACAGTGGCAGCCTGCCTCCCGGCCTTTCGCTGGATCCAAATGCGGGCACCATCTCCGGGTATATTTATCCGTCCTATGACGGCGCTTATCAATTCACGGTGAGTGTTGTCAGCGGGAACCAGACCGCCATGACACCGCCCCTCACGTGGACGATCGGCCCTCCCCCCGCCCCCGATGGACCGGCGCCAGCCGTGTTTACCTACCCCAGCACCCTCAGCCTGGTCCAGGGCATGTCCCTTTCGCCCGTAGCCGCCACCATCGCGAACTTCACGGGAGACACCTTCACCCTGAGCGGAACCCTCCCTGCCGGCATCAACTTGAATGCGGACGGTTCGCTTTCCGGCACGCCCACGGCCCCCGGGTCCGGCTCTTTCGCCGTGACGTATTCCTACAGCGTGAATGGCACGTTCACCCTCAGCAACACGGTCAACTGGAGCGTCACGGCCAATTCCTATCAGCTGGCCTATCCCACGCCCCTGGTCCTGGCTGCCCTCAGCAGCGTCAGCCAAGGCATGACAACCAATTTCAATCTCCCAGGCTCCAGCTTCGCCTTGGCCAGCGGAACCTTGCCCGCGGGGTTGGGAGTCGACGCCGGCACCGGAGTCATCAGCGGGCAGCCCACGGCGCCGGGTGTCTACTCCTTCTCCATCGGGGGGACCATCGGGACCACAACCTTCACCTCGCCCATGAACACGTGGACGGTGGTTCCCGCTGCAGTCTCAAGCTCCAACCTTGCCATCTCCTATCCGGCCCCCCTCAGCTTCATCCAGGGTGTGCCCATTCAGATGGTGCCCTGCACGCTGGTCAACGCCTCGCCAGGGACCGCCAACAGCTTCGCTGTCAGCAGCGGCAACCTGCCAGCCGGATTGACCCTGAACCCTGACGGGTCGATCACGGGAACGCCCCTCGCTGCCGGCTGTGACACCTTTGCCGTCACCTTCTACAATGGACCTCTCCAGGCCGACACCCCTGTGCCCTACGCCGTGAGCAACCCCGTAGCCTGGACGGTGGCGCCTCCCGCGGCAACCCCCCTCATCCATTATCCGACCCCCCTCGCCCTGACCTCGAATGCGCCGTTCGCCCAGGCCTGCACCCAGACCCTGACCCTGCCGGGCGTGACTCCCGTGTTCAAGGTGACCTCAGGACCTCTGCCTGCAGGCCTGACGCTCAACCAGGACGGCTCCATCACGGGTCAGCCGACGGATTACCAGTCCACCTACCCGTTCACCGTGACGGCCACCTACGGTTCCCTTTCCACCAGCACCAGTTGCGTCTGGACCGTGGCGCCGCTGACGATCAGCTACGCGAATCCCGTGGTCTTCCCGGTGGCTCTCGATCCCCGGATGTCGCCCACCGTGGCCAACGCGCCTCCGGGCGCCACGCTGGCCTTCGCCTTGACGATGTATAGCGGACCCACGCTCATCCTGCAGGATCCGGCCACCGGGGTGATCGCCTATGATCCCAGCCTGGGTTCCGTGAGTTTCTGGGTGACCGTGACGGCTTCGGGAAGCATCCGTGGTGTGCCCTATTCACTGCAGGCGATGACGCCTTTGATCAATTGGACGGCCACCTCCCCCAACCCTGGCTCCAGCCTGGGCACCTTCGCGCCCACCAACAATTCGATGTCCTGGGTCCCCACCAACACCCTGGCTTCGCTGCTGCCCGATGGCCAGGTCTTGGTCGCAGGCGGGTTGGTGGACGGGGGTTCCCAGACCACGGCCCAGCTCTTCGACCCCGCCACGGGCTTGTTCATGCCGGCGCCCACGGGGATGTACCATCCGCATAGTGCCTATTCCTCCCGTCAGGCCCCGCTCCTGCCCAACGGCCTGGTCGTCATCACCGGCGAGGAGGATGGAACCCTGGAGACCTTCGATGAAACGGGAGCCATCACCGGCAACGCGGGCTTCACGACGCAGAACGTGACCATCAGTTCGGGGTCCGGCACCGCGGTCATCGGCCTTCCCGTCAGTGCCGCCCTGCCCAAGGGCGGGGTCCTCATCTCCGGTGGGGTCACCAGCGTCCTGAACTATGAAGATGTCCCCTACTCGAACACCGTCCAGATCTTCAGCATGGCCGATCCGTTCACCCCGAACTTGACCACGCTGGCGTTCGGGGCGACGGCTCCGGCCTTCCGGGCCTACCACAGCGCGACGCTGCTGGCCAACGGGCAGGTCCTGATCGCGGGTGGCGAATACGGCTCCAATTCTAATATCTGGGGCACCACCGAGCTCCTCGATCCCGTCGCCCAGACCGTGACGCCCGGTCCAGCTCTCCTCCAGCCCCGCGAGTTCCACAATGCGGTTCTCCTGCCCGACGGCACCGTGCTGATCCTGGGTGGCATCATCGACGCGATCGGAACCTCGACCGCTTCCGCCGAGATCTTCAATCCCGCCAGCCCCGGAGCCATGATCCCGACCAGCGGGACCCTGAACTATCCCCGGGCGACCTGCACCACGACCCTGCTCCCGGACGGGACCGTGCTGGTCAGTGGCGGGGCCTATGGGGATGGCTCCCCCCTGCCTTGCGAAATCTACAACCCGGTCTCGAAGACCTTCACCCTGACGGGCACCATGTCCATGGACCGCGCGGGCGCGAGCTCCGTCCTCCTCCTCAATGGCAGTGTCCTGGTCGCCGGTGGCAGCACGGGCTCCAGCCTGGGGGATCTCTACACACCCAGTGATCCATTCACCGTTCCCGGGGGAATCCTGCCAACGCTGCTGACCTGGAACAATACGGCGACGTTGCAGCCCTCGACTGCGAGCAGCTACACCTACCAGGTCATCCGTGGCCAGGTGCCGCCGGGCATGAGCCTGCCAGCCACGGGCATCCTCAGCGGAACGCCCACCCAGGCAGGGTATTACCCGTTGGTGGTGTCAGCCGTTGACACTTCCGGCGGCCCAACGAACGGGAACCTGAGCGGCGCCAGTCTGATGATCACCGTGAACACGCCACCCTCGGTGGCCTTCACCCAGACCCCGACCCTGGCCCTTCCGGGCCAGGCGGCCACCCTCACGGCGAGTCTGTCTTCCGTGAACTTCCCCCTGACGCCCACGAATTTCGCCTTTTACAGCGGCGGTCTGGGCGGCACGGCGTTGGCCAGTTCCCCGAGCAGCACGTATGCGGTTCCTTCGGCGGATGCCACCACCTATGCCGCCGTGGTCACCACCACCCAGAACGCTGTGACCAGCACCATCAACTCGGGCAACTACGCCCTCGCCCTGGTCCTGGCGCCAGCGGCGGCCCTGTCGTCCTCGCCGGCCCTGCCGGCCCTGCTCCCGCTGGGAAGCTCCATCACCTTCAGCGTGGCGGTCACCAATGCCGCCTCCCTGAATGGCCTGACCTACCAATGGCAGGAGAACGGAAGGACCGTTGGCGGCAATGCGGCCACCTTCACCCTTCCGGCCATCGGCATGGCCGATATCGGCGCCTCCATCCAGTGCATCGTGACCAACACGGTGCCCGGAACCGGTGTCGAGTCTTCGACCATCGCGGGTCCCTTGAAGATCACGGTGAGTTCCCTGCCTGTCATCTCCCGTCAGCCTGCCAGCAGGACGACGGCACCCGGGACCCCGGTCACCTTCAGCGTCTGGGTCAATGATCCGCTGGCGCTCGATGGCCAGGCTTCCACCCTCACCTACCAGTGGCAGATCCTCCGGGCCAAGGCTGCGGCCTTCTCCGACCTCCCCAATGCCACCAGCCAGTCCTGTACGTTGGCCAGCCCCCAGCTCGCCGATGACGGCAGCCAGTTCCGGGTCGTCGTGAGCAATTCCGTGGGCGTGGCCATCAGCCAGGGCGCCACCCTGAACGTCAATGCCGCGGCCCAGGCGCCCATGCTCTTCGTGGGCCAGCCCTCCGATCAGCGTGCCGCGCCGGGCATGAACCTGACCTACCAGGCTCTGGCCATCGCCACCAATCCTGCGGCCCAGGCCGCCGCCATCACCTACCAGTGGCAGCTCTCCCTGGACCGCGGCCGCAGCTGGGTCAACCTCGAGCCGGGCTCGCCCTTCGGCACGGCCACGACCCTCTCGGGCTCGGTGGCCACCGGCACCGCCGGCAACGTCCTCACCTTGACGGGCCTGCAGCTGCCCGCTGGAGCTCCCGAAGGGAGCGTGCGGGTCCAGGCCACCCTCAACCTCAACCTGAACCCCGACGGCGTTCCCGATCTGGTCACGAGCAGGAGCGCCAAGGTCAACGTGGCCTCGCCCTACCCGGATGGCTGGCTTGCCGCGGGCGACAACGACAGCTACGTCATCTCCACGGGCGCATCGGCCCTCAACGGAAATTATCCTCCCGGGACCGTCCTGGCCGCCGGGGCCAACAACCTGGGCCAGCTGGGCAACAACCTCCCCAGTGGGCTGTCCACGACCTCGGTGGGCCTGCCCAGCACCACGCCCGTGCAGGTGGCCTTCCCCATGTCGGCCCTGAACGCCGCTTCGGCTCCGGTGGCCCCGACCATCGTGTCGGTGAATGCCACCAGCGGCCACAGCCTCGCCCTGGACTCGGCCAATACCCTCTGGTGGTGGGGCGGCACCTCGGCTTCGCCCCAGACTGCGGCCACGTCGCCCCAGCCGGTGGCGATGACCGATGGCTCCAGCGTCGTCATGCTGGCCAACAACTCCAAGACCAGCGTCGCCGTGATGAGCAGCGGCTACGCCCAGGTGTGGGAGGTCGGCGGGCCGACGGAACCCATCCCCACGTCCAGTCCCGTGGTGGCCGCGGCCCTCACGGAGTCCATCTACCGGGGCGGACAGGCCGTCGCCCTGCTGACCTCCCAGGGCTCGATCCAGGTGATGCCTCTGGGGTACCCCTACGATCCCTATGCGGGCCCCTCGGCCCTGACGGGTGCCGTGGCCATCTACGCCAAGGGCGATTCGGACCTCTACGCCCTGATGCCCGATGGCTCGCTGTTCCGCTGGCCGGGCATGAATCCCGCCGCCGATCCGGTGGGCCTGTCCTTCCCGGGTTCCTGCGTGGCCTTCGCCAAGGGCAACGGCTTCATCCTGGGCATCGATTCCCTGGGCTCCCTGTGGGCCCTGGGCGACAACTCCAGCGGCCAGCTGGGGCAGGGGGATACCCTTGCGCACGCGGGCTGGGTGCAGGTCCCCGGCCTGAACAAGGTCCAGGCCGTGACCGCGGGCAACGCCTTCGTGATGGCCCTGGATGGCTCGGGCGCCATCTGGACCTGGGGCTTCATGGGCATGGGCGAGCTGGGCGACGGGGTGAGCACCGCCCTGGTCCAGCCCACGAAGGTCCCCGGACTCCCGGCCAACAGCTGGGGGCAGGAATGGGGCAATTTCGGGAACTTCTGGTCCAACTACGGGAGCGATTGGAACGCCGGCTACTACTACTGGCCCCAGGTCGTCACGAGCAGCACGGACACCTTCGCCTTCGGCAACACGCCCAACCAGTTCTACGTCTGGGGTTCGGCCGGGAACCTGTTCCTGGACGGGCAGGGCCTGCCCTTGCTCGCACCTGAAAACGACACGACGGCCCTGCTGCCCTATGCGCAGGTCCCCGGGGATGCCCCGTCCTTCGCCAACCTGTTCACGAGCAGTGTGGCGCAGCATGTTCTGGCCATCGATGTCGCCGGAAACCTCTGGGCCTGGGGGCAGAACACCAGCGGCCAGCTGGGTGACGGCACGGCCTCGAGCCGGGATACCGCCGCCGTGACCATCAAGGCCGTCAATACCCCCTCCTGGTCCACGTCCTTCGGGATCCTGCAGGCTGCGGCCGGCGGCGCCCATTCCCTCGCGGTGGACAACTTCGGCTATGTCTGGGGCTGGGGCGCCAATTGGGCGGGCCAGACGGGGAATGGCACCACTTCGTCCCTGGTCGGCCAGCCCACCCAGGTCGAGAATCTATACAACATTCTCGCCGTGGCGGCCGGCGGGGCCCACTCGGTGGCCATGGACAACTACGGGAACGTGTATACGTGGGGTTCCAATACGCACGGTCAGCTGGGCGGCCGTGATGGATGGCAATCGTCCTATCCAGGCCCGGTGTATTTCTCAGGCTGCGACTCCATCAATCAGATCAGCGCGGGCACGAACCATACCCTCGCCCTTGACTGGAATGGCAATGTCTGGGCCTGGGGAGCCAATGAACATGGTCAGGTGGGCAATGGCACCTTCGAGGATCTCTACTATCCGTCCGTGGTTCTCGGGCCGAACAACAGCAATGGCTCCGGCGCCTTCATTGTCCAGGTCTACGCGGGGCCCGATTTCTCGCTCGCCGTTGACGAGAACGGCCACCTGTGGGCCTGGGGCGACAACAGCCTCGGAATCGCAGGCCAGGTCGACGTCAATAACTACCCTCTGGGTCCCATGGTACCCCTGCCGGCCCAGCATGCCACTGCGACCAATGTCCTGAGCGTGTCGGCGACGGCTTCGTCCGTGGTGGCCACGGTCTTGGGGCATGGCAGGTCCCAGATCATGACCTGGGGCCTGAATGCCAACGGCATGCTCGGGTTGGGCTCGAACCCGGTCGTGGCCAGTCCCACCCAGCCAGGCCAGGCCCCCAGCACTCCCAATGTGTCCGTCTACCCCTACAGCCAGACCTCGGTGGGCGGGTTCGCCACCACGTTCAAGGCCGTGGCGACCGGCAATCCGGCACCGGCCCTGCAGTGGCAGATTTCGACGGATGATCAGGACTGGACCAACATCCCGGGCGCGGTGAACGCTTCCTACACCTTCGCACCGCCCGTGGGGTCCGACGGAACCACCTACTACCTCCGGGTCCTCGCCACCAACTGCCAACAGGCCACCAGCAACCAGGCCATGGTCACGGTGATGCCCTACTGCGGACCGGCGCTCATCGACCAGTTCGCCTCCAGTGCGAGCACCATCGTCGACGGCGGCACGGTGACCCTGGCTTTCAACGAAGCCGGAGCCACCCCAGGCACGACGACGACCATCACGGACCCGTCCGGCAACGTCGTCTACAGCGGTGCGGGCGGAAGCGGCACCGTGACCCTGGCGCCGGGCGCCACGACCACCTACACCCTTACGACCACGGGGGCCGGCAGCACCACCAGCGCAGCGGTCACCGTGGCGGTGGACGCAGCCCTGAACGCGCTGTCCGGAACCGTGTCCTCGCCCGTGTCGGGGCTCGTCTACCTGACCCTGGACGACGGCCGCTTCGTCACGGCCGCCTCGACCCAGCTGGGAACCAGTGTCTGGCTGCCCAATACCCCGGACCTGTCCGGCAACTACACCGCGCCCTTCACCATCGTGGGTGCCGTGCCGGGAACGGACTACGCGCTGCGCGCCTGGCAGGATTTCATGCCCAATCAGACGCCCCAGGGACTCTACTTCAGCTCGGGCTACGGGTCGGATAATCCGAACCTGAATACATATGAGGCGACGGTGGGCGATGTGGTCGTGGGCTCCCTTGTGCGGGTGCTCCTGCAGGCCAGCGACCCCTCAGGCTTGACGCCGAACCCCGTCCTCCTGAACGTGAACCCGCTGCCCAATGGTGCCGCCGTATTCTTCCAGCCTGCCATGAATTTCAGCAACAATGGCATCGGTCAGGCCCTCCCGTCCTACAAGCTCACCTGGTGGACCGAAGCGGAGGCTGCATGCATGTCCGCGAACCTGTCGGATCTGGGGACCGGCATGTTCCTGCAATCGGGGTTGACCAACGGAACCAACGTCTATTACCGCGTGCGCGGGTACAACGCGGACGGGAGCAGTGCCGGGGCCTCGCCGGTGTTCGGTCCGGTGACCATCGGTTCAGCCTCCGGCGGCAGCAACAGCCTGACCGGGACCGTAACCTTCCCCGGCACAGTTACGGTCACGGGGCCCCTCTACATCCTGGTGGGCGACAAGGCCACCAATGTCTACCAAGGCACGGTGATCCCCTATCCCTGCAGTCCGCAGACCTTCACGGTCACGGGCATCCCCACCGGCGTCCACAGCGTGATCGCCGTCCTGGACCAGAACAATTCGGGACAGGTCGCCTTTGATCAAAGCGGGAACCTGGTCTACGGGACCCTCAGCAACCTCAACGGCATGGAGACCCTGGTCGAGTTCACAGGGGCCGGGAACCCGACGGTCACGGTGGACCTGCCCACAAGCAAGGTCTGGGCCACCGTGGTGACCCGGCATCTGCAGACCGCATCGCTGAACAACAGCAGCACCATGAGTTACTACGGCGGCGGCGGCGGAGGTGGCGACGTGGTCGCGGGCCCGATGGTTCGCGGCAATTCCATCGCGGACCAGTACGGCCTCGTCTTCGAAGTCCGGGGCCTGCAGAAACTGCCGGTTTCCGTGCGGGTCCTGTCGGGTCCTGGCCTGCCTGGACCACTCGACCTGGCCAAGGCGACCGGGATCGGGTTCAACGCCTCCGTGGCCTTGGGCACCCAGCGCCCGGCGGTGGGGGATGCCTATCCCCTGCTGGTGACCTATGCCGACGGCAGTACGGACACAGTCAGCGTCTCCGTCACAGGGGTCGTGGACGACTTCGTCGGTTCCCTGAATGACAACATTTACAATCAGACCACCTACCTGGAATACCCGAACTTCACCTGGACACCGCCTGCCGCGACGCCGCCTTTGGTGTCCTACAGTCTCCAGGTCGTTGGGGATCCCATGCTCTGGACGTATCCATGGAGAGGCAGGCTCTTCGGTCCGAAGGGGTCCATCGCCTACAACCAGGATGGCCTCGCGCTGAATCCTTATGATTGGTTCTATTATTCGCAGGAATGGGAAGTGCTCACCTACGACCTGTTCGGCAATGCCGCCGCCGAGGCTGCTCAAATGTATTGGGGAAGCGCCGGAGATTGAATGGCGTACCCGCAGGGCCTGTGCCAGGGCCCTGCGGGCCTGCCTCTTCCCCCGGCTCTACCTGCCCTTGATGAAATCGTACTGGGTGGGGAACTGCCGCTTTTCCTCCAGGATCAGCCGACCCCGCAAGGAGAGGCCCCCTCGGGGATCCCGGACGCCATCCGGGGCGTCGTCGCCCTTCCAGATGCAATAGTGCATCGCCCCCAGGTTTTCCGGCGCATCCACCCGGCCCGACAGGATGCGCCGGATCCGCTCGAGGTCCTCGGGCGACTGGGGGTGATAGCTGTAGGCGAGCACGCCTCCCATTTCCGAGAACAGGATGGGGACCTTGTGGATCATCGAGGCATACAGGTCGCCGATGTCATCGGTGGCATGGAGCGGGTATTCGTGGACGTCGATCAGGTAGGAATCCTTGGGGAGGGGGATGCAGGCGTTCCTGAAATCCCGGGACCAGTTGAGCCCCGGGACCATGAGCAGGGGTCTTGGCTGCCCGTCGGGGATGCCTTCGAAGATGCCGTTGGCCAGTTTCCGGATGACCGGGGCGAAGGCCGGCCAGGTCGTGCGCGAGGGTTCGTTCCAGAGGCCGAAGATGATGTGGTTGAAACCCCGCAGACGCCTGGCGATGGCCGCCAGGATGGCCCCGTCCTGCTCATCGGGGAGGAAGAAATTCGACCGCTTGAACCTGGGGTAGAGGTTGGCCGGGACGTACTGGCCCCGGTCGTCGATCTGGCCATTGTGGGGGGTGATGATCAGGTACATCCCCTTCGAGGCGAGGTAGCAGGCGAGTTCCTCGAAGTCCTTCAGGGCGGGTTCCGTGATGTCCTTGGAAAAATAGGACAGGCGCACGACATTGGAAACGAGGCCCAGCTTCTCGTTGGCTTCGATGTTGGCCTGGGCAAGGGCGAGCAGGGTCTCGTGCGGAGGCCCCTGGAGCTTGTTGTAGAGCAGGCTTATGCCCTTGAGAATGATTTTCTCGTTCAGATCTTCACGATAGATGTATTCATCTCTAATTATTAATTTTGGAAGAAGATTGTAATATTCAAGACTCTCCCCTGTTGCTTTCGTGGAAGGAGGGGCGAGCGAAACAAAATTATTAATACAAAGCAGGATGCCCACGAACGTGAGCCGGTTGTCAATCTTCTTGAGATATACATATTTCTCGGAGCCACTGGAAGTTTTTTGTTTTGATAGTTCTGTTTTGAATATATCGATTTGTGTATTGGTTATTGCTTTAATTAATATTGATAAATTCTTATCATTACCATTCCCCTTGTCATCCAGGATCTCGCCCGTGTCCACAATCAGCTTCAGGCCGGAGAGCCTGATGGCTGCACACCTGCAGTTGACACGGTCAATTCCGCCCACGATTTTGAAAAGGATTTCCCTTTTTGCTGAAAGCAGCGTGAAATCTGCTCCCATGAGGGGCAGCATCCCGGAAACCAGGGTAATGAATACAGGGCGCAGCATGGTGGAGGCATCCAGATCGTGCATGAATATTGTATATCCAATACCTTTCTCCGGATAGCTCCGGCCCTTGCTCCCGGCTCAACGCCTGGCCCGTAATCCGTGGCTCCATCTCTCGGCTGGCGGGGGCCCATGGAGCCCCGTGCGCCCCTTCCCGGACGTTCCATCCGTTTACCAGGGCCCGGGCGTTCGCGCCGACGGGCCGATGGACGATAATGAACGTGTCGTCCCATCAAAAGGACTTCACCCGGCACGTCCACCCTGTCGGGGCCCTGCTGCCCTTGGCCGGGGCTGAACCATCGCTGAAGGGAACGCCATGTCTCTGCTGGACCGTTTCAGGAAAAAGCCGGACGAAGTGGAAGAGCCGCCCGAGGTTCCCGGGGAGGATGGGCCGGAGACCTGCTGGCGGGCCGTGGGCCTGGCCCGGACGGCCACCGGCGCCGGGGAATGCGTGCTGCATCGTCCCGACGGTTTCGCCCTGGCTGTCTCGTCGCATGAGGCCGAGCTGGTGACCTTCTGCGGTCATTTCTCGACCTTGCCCGAGCACGCCGAACGCATGGCCCGCGGCCTGGGCCACAACCACCGCCAGGAACTGGAACTGCTGGAAACGTTGGAAGGCTGGGCCCAGGCTGGACTGCTGTTCCCCTTGAGCCGGCTGGAGGAGGGCCCAGCCGAGGCCCCGACCCGGGTGGAGGTGGAATCGGTCGCCGTGGTGTCCTGTGACCGGGTCGCCACGGCCCGCCGGTGCCTGGTGAGCTTCATGGAGAATGCCGGCCGCCATGGGCGGCATCCGGAATGGCTGCTCTTCGATGACTCGGGTGAGCCCCGGACCCGGTCGGACTACCGGGAGATGCTCGCCGGAATCCGCCCGGCCCCTTCCACCGGGCTCCTCTATTGCGGGGAAGAGGAAAAGAGGGACTTCTCCGCCCATCTGGTGGCCGAAGGCGTGCCGGGCTCCGTGGCGGAGTTCTGCCTGTTCGGTAGTGACCGGCTGAAACCCACCTACGGGTGCCCCACCAACGCCCGGCTGCTGGATCTGTACGGCCGGTCCGGCCTGCAGGTGGACGACGATGTGGTGTGCAAGGTGGCTCCCGCCCTTGGCGGTGGGGGCAGGGGCATGGCCCTGACCTCGGCGGATCCCACGGCGTTCCGGTTCTTCCGGGATCGCGCCCAGGCCCTCGCCACCCAGGAGGAGGAGGCGGAGGACGTGGACTGGCTCGGCCTGCATGAGGGGATGCTGGGGCGGACCTTCGCGGACCTCTGCGCCGAGCACGGTGGTCCCGGCCCGGAGGACGTGGCCACGGCCACGGACCGGCTGCTCCTTGCCGCCTGTTCGCCCTCGGGCCGCGTCGCTGTGACCTCCGCGGGCCTCGCGGGCGATTCAGCCATGGGGAGCCCTTTCCACTACTTCCTGCTGGAGGGTGACGCCGAGGAGCGCCTGCTGGAAAGGCCCAAGGCCCTGGATGACATTCTGCAGGGCAGGGCGCTATGCCGTTCGGTCGAGCTACCCACCGTCGGTGACGGCGCCCTGTTCATGACCTATGCGGTGGGCTTCGACCACCGCCGGATCCTGCCGCCTTTTTTTCCGGTCCTGCGGGGCCATGACGACCTGTTCGGCCGGACCCTCCAGACCGTCTTCCCGGATCGACTCCTCGGCCACCTGCCATGGGCCATCGCCCATGATCCGCCGGGCCTCCGGCGGGAGACCCCGGAAGCCATTCTGGAGGTTTCAGCCGGGCCCCCTTTCCTCAGGATCGTCCAGGCGCTAACCGTCCAGGGCGGTCCCTCCATTCCCGCCGGTCTCGGGGACGCGGCGCGCTTCCGGGCCTTGGGGCGGCTCCTCAAGGATGCGGGCAGCCTCGCGCCCGGCAGCTTCCATGAGCTCATCCGGCCCTTGGCTCTGGGTCAGGCCGGTTCCCGGCTGGCCAGGCTCGAAGCCGCCCTGGACCGCAACGGTTCCCGATTGGGACCCTGGTCTGACCGGCTCGCTTTCTGGTTGGAGGCATCCCGGAAAGCCTTGCTGGAACCCACCTGGCCCACCGTCCCGGATCTGCTCCCGGGGAGGAGCGAAACGGAAGCCCTTCTTCTGGCCACCTTCCTGCTTCGGCAATTCGGTGAACTCCTCGAGTCCTGGCCGGATCTTCTGGAGGCCTCGAGACGGCTTGCGGAGCGGGGCATGCGGCTGGTTCGACCCGTCCGATGAAGAGCGTGAAGGATCCGGGGGCGCTCACGCTCCGGTATCTGGGCTTGGCCTTGTGCGCCGGGCTTGGGATGGGCTGGTCCCCGCTTCAGGGCCAGGCTTCGAATCAGGCCCAGGAGCGCGTCCTCATCCCCGAATCCAGCCGCGCGCGGGCCGAGGACCAGGGACTTCGGGCCCACACCAACCTCCGGCGTCTCCTGGTCCCCGCGGGCGGGCTCGGCCCCAAGGGGGGCATGACCCCGGCCCAGGTGCAGGCCTTCTACGGAATGCCCGCCACAGGCGGGCACGGGGTCATCCTGCTGGTCGATGCCTACCACTACCCGACCGCGCTTGCGGATTTCAACACGTTCTCCAGCTATTTCGGCCTGCCCCAGGAATCCTCCAGCAACCCGACCTCCTCGGCCAACACGGTCTTCCAGGTGGTCTACGCTTCCGGCACGAAGCCGGCCACCGACGCCTCCTGGAGCCAGGAGGCCGCCCTCGATGTCCAGTGGGCCCACGCCATGGCGCCCGGCGCCAAGATCGTCCTGGTCGAAGCGGCCTCGTCCAGTTTCACGGACCTGTACGCCGCCGTGGATGTGGCCGCTGCCTTCCCAGGGGCCGCTGCGGTCTCCATGAGTTGGGGCGGCGATGAGTACGTATCGGAGGTCGGTGATGATTACCATTTCAAGGTGAACGGCCCGCTCCTTTTTGCCTCGGCGGGCGATCAGGGAGGGCTGGTCAGCTACCCGGCCTGCTCTCCCTACGTGGTGGCGGTCGGCGGGACCAGTGTGGCCACCAACAGCGGGGGTTTCCTGACCGGCGAGACGGCCTGGCCGGATGGCGGAGGCGGGGACAGCCTCTACGAAACCAAGCCCGCCTGGCAGGCCGGCGTGGCCCTGCCCGGCACCCACCGCGGCATGCCCGACCTTGCCTCGGACGCCGACCCCAACACGGGCGTGGCGATCTTTGACAGCACACCCTATGGCGGCGCCTCCGGGTGGATGGTCTTCGGGGGCACCAGCGTGTCCTCGCCCTCCATGGCCGGAATGGTGATCGCCACCGGCGGCGTCTACACCAGCACCACCCAGTTCCTCACCCAGGTCTACGCCAACTACCCCTTGACCCCCTCCCGTTTCAGGGATATCACGGTGGGCAGCAACGGGTTTCCGGCCCTGGCGGGCTGGGACTATGCGACCGGGATCGGCGCCCCCCAAGGGGAGGGCTCCTTCAGCGCGAGCCCCCTGGTCGCCACCATCACCTCACCGGCTGGCAATTCGACGGTGGCCAGCGGCACCCCTGTGAGCTTCACGGGGGCCGCGATGGACGCCTCCACCGGCGTCACCCTGAGCTACGCCTGGAATTTCGGAGACGGAGGCACCGCCCTTGCGGCCTCGGCAAGCCACATCTTCAACAACCCCGGGGCCACCACCCTCGCCTACCAGGTCACCTTGACCGCCCTGGACAGCAACGGCGTCTCCAGCACGGCGTATCTGGGGCTGAACGTGAAACCCGATACGCTGACGGCAAGCATCACCGCACCCGCCAACAACTTCAGCGTGCCCGGGGGGATCGGGGTGGCCTTCGCCGGGTCCGGCCAGGATAGTTCTTCCAGCGCCACCCTCACCTACCGTTGGGCCTTCGGCGACGGCACCACGGGCACGGGACCCGCTCCCACCCATGTCTACACGAACCCCGGCACCTCCGTCCTGGTCCGCACGGTCACGCTGACGGTCACGGACAGTTCCAGTGTGACGGCCACCGCCACCATCTCCGTCGAGGTGGCCCCGGACACCCTCACGGCCGTCATAACCGCCCCCGCCAACAACCTCACCGTGCCCGGCGGGTCCCAGGTCACCTTCGGCGGGTCGGGTCAGGACAGCTGGTCGGCCGCCACCCTCAGCTATGCCTGGGCCTTTGGCGATGGCACCAACGGCAGCGGCCCGGCTCCCACCCACGTCTTCACCAATGCCGGCGCCTCCCCGGTGACCCGCACCGTCACCCTTACGGTCACCGACGGTTCCGGCGTCACGGCCACCGCCACGCTCGCCCTGACCGTGAACCCGGACACGCTCACCGCCACCATCACCACTCCCGCCAACAACCTCAGCGTGCCCGGGGGGACCCAGGTCGCTTTCGGCGGCTCGGGCCAGGACAGCTGGTCCGCCGCCACCCTCACCTACGGCTGGGATTTCGGCGATGGGACCAACGGCAGCGGCCAGGCTCCCACCCACGTCTTCACCAATGCCGGCACCTCCCCCCTGACCCGCACGGTCACCCTCACGGTGACCGACGGCTCGGGCGTTGCCGCCGTCGCCACCCTCATCCTGACGGTGAACCCGGACACCCTCGCGGCCAGCATCACCGCCCCCGCCACCAACCTCAGCGTAGCCGGGGGAACCCAGGTGACGTTCGGCGGGGCCGGCCAGGACAGTTCCTCCACCGCCACCCTCACCTACGGCTGGGACTTCGGCGACGGTGCCACCGGCACCGGCCAGGCGCCCACCCACATCTTCACCAACCCGGGCCTTGCCCCGCTGATCCGTACGGTCATCCTTGCCGTCACGGACGGCTCAGGCGTCAGCGCCGTCGCCACCCTCGCCCTGACGGTGAACCCGGACACCCTTGCCGCCAGCATCACCGCCCCCGCCGCCAATCTGGCCGTGCCCGGCGGAACCTCGGTGACCTTCGGCGGGTCCGGCCAGGACAGTTCGTCCGCGGCCACCCTCAGCTACGGCTGGGACTTCGGCGACGGGTCCATCGGCAGCGGTCAGGCGCCCACCCACGTCTTCACCAACCCGGGCCTTGCCCCGCTGATCCGTACGGCCACCCTCACCGTCACGGACAGTTCAGGCGTCACCGCCCTCGCCACCCTCGCCCTGACGGTGAACCCGGACACCCTTGCCGCCAGCATCACCGCCCCCGCCACCAATCTGGCTGTGTCCGGCGGAACCTCGGTGACCTTCAGCGGGGCCGGGCAGGACAGTTCGTCCACCGTCACCCTGACCTACGGCTGGGACTTCGGTGACGGGGCCACCGGCAGCGGTCAGACCGCCACCCACGTCTTCGCCAACTCCGGCACCTCCCCGCTGCCACGCACGGTCACCCTCACGGTCACGGACAGCTCGGGGGTCACCGCCTTGGCCACGCTCGCCCTGACAGTGAACCCGGACACCCTTGCCGCCAGCATCACCGCCCCCTCCAACAACCTCGCCGTGCCCGGAGGAACCTCGGTGACCTTCGGAGGGTCCGGCCAGGACAGTTCGTCCACGGCCACCCTCAGCTATGGGTGGGACTTCGGCGACGGTGCCACCGGCAGCGGCCCGGCGCCCACCCACGTCTTCACCAACCCGGGCGCCACGTCCCTGACCCGCACGGTCACGCTCACGGTCACGGACAGCTCGGGGGTCTCGGCCAGGGCCACCCTCTCCGTGACCGTGAA
>Ga0316217_10001953_pt1 | contig 25779 bp, 24 predicted proteins | sample 1anoAmetaG_FD_203633 | JGI IMG/M metagenome (GOLD analysis project Ga0316217, IMG submission 203633) | Freshwater microbial communities from Trout Bog Lake, Wisconsin, USA - 1anoA | ecosystem: Environmental > Aquatic > Freshwater > Lake > Hypolimnion/Profundal zone | place: USA: Wisconsin...
TACAGATACGGCCAACCCCAATAGCCGTAACCGCCATAGCAGCCATACGGGTAGTAGTAAGGATCACAACCATACACATACCCGCCATACGGGACGCCGACGCCAACTCCGACTGCCACCTGCGCGCTCGCCTTGGGCGGCGATGCCAACGCAACGGCAATCAACAGACCGAACAACGCGAATACAATTTTCTTGGTCATATCCGGTACCTCAAAAAACTCTCTCCCCATTGGAAACCCCCATCTCCCCAAAAGTTTCGCTTTCTACGCAGCCATTCCAGTGCTCGTTTCCGCCAGTCATCGCGGGCGCCAGGCGCAGGGCCAAACTCAACGCTGCCCGCCTGGCCTGTGCGAAACCTCGCCGTTTTTCCACGCCTGTCCCACGCAATCCGCGCAGAAGGAATACAATGGAAAGGGAAGACCTTTTTCTTATCGAACAGGACTCAGCTGAGTGTCCAGCCGGGGCGGTGCATGTCGGGCCTCCGCCCAGAACGGCACGGCTCCCGAGCCGGTTTTTTCAGCTTCGCAACCCTGTGCTGACCGTGGATCGCTGAACGGTGAATCGGAAGGCTGAGGCCTCCGCCCGGAGCAGCCCTATGCCAGCGCCACGTCGGAAAGAAGCCGTGCATCGATTGGAATCGGTCCGCAATCAATATCTACGGATTGGAGTCTGAATGGCAGGAAACTCAAGAACCACCTTTACCAAACGCTCAAAGGAGCGGGCTCGCCAGGAAAAACGGGCGGAGAAGTCACAGAAGATGGAACAGCGCAAGGCGGATAAATCCGCCGAACCCGTCGAGCGCAGCGGCGAACCCGTCATCCAGTACGACGAAGACGGCCAGCCCATCGCACTTGATTTCAATGACTTCTAGGTAGCGCTACTCGGCCGCTCGTCCGCGGTTTTTCAAGCCCCACGCTCTAGCCGTGGGGTTTTGTCGTCTCCGGCGCTTGCAGGAGGCCGCAGCTGTGCCGCACCCGGAATGGCGCATCCTCCGCCGCCGATGCCGCATCCAATCTCGCAAATTGCAATCGTCAGACGACCAGGAGGCCATTATGTTCGTGGTTACCGGAGCGACCGGAAACACCGGAAGCGTAGTTGCCAGTCAACTGCTTGCCGCCGGGAAAAAAGTACGTGGAATCGGACGTTCGGCCGAGCGTCTGCAGCGCCTGGTGCACCGGGGCGCAGAGCCCTTTGTCGCCAACCTTACCGACTGCGAAGCGCTGACCCGGGCGTTTCGCGGCGCCGAGGCCGTCTACGTGATGATCCCGCCCAATCCCACCGCGCCGGATCTCGGTGCGGCGCAGCATGCGGTGAGCGAATCGATTGCCGCAGCGCTGGAGAAATCCGGCGTGCAGTACGCCGTCGCGCTCAGCAGCATTGGCGCCGACAAGGCGCAAGGGACCGGCCCGATTGTGGGTCTGCATCGCTTCGAGGAGCGTTTGAACCGCATCTCCGGCCTCCATGTTCTCCATTTGCGCGCCGCATATTTTATGGAGAACACCCTGTTTCAGGCCGGGATGATTCACAAAACGGGCACGGTCATCGGCTCTCTCGGGCCCGATCTGCGCTTCCCCATGATTGCCACGCGCGATATTGGCGCCGCGGCCGCCGAAGAACTGTTGAAGCTCGATTTCAAAGCCCACCAGAGCCGCGAATTGCTTGGCCCCAACGACGTCACCATGGCCGGAGTAGCCGGTATCCTCGGTAAGGCGATTGGCAAGCCGAATCTCAAGTACGTGCAGGCGCCCGATGAGCAGGTCGGCTCCGCGATGCTGCAGATGGGCATGTCGGAGGACTTCGTTACGCAGATCCTGGAACTGTCGGCGGCCATGAACTCGGGCCATGTGAAGGCCCTGGAGCCGCGCAGCGCGCGCAACTCCACGCCCACCAGCTTTGTCACCTTCGTGCATGAGGAATTCGTGCCGCAATACAGAGGCAAAGCCGCGGCGTAGCGGATGCTGCGCTGCGCCGCGTTCCGGTTTCGATGCGTCAACGCGGCCGAAGCCGGTCCAATCGTTCCGCTGCGGCGGCCAGCGTCGCCGGCCGCTTGCAGAAGGCAAAGCGCACCTGCTGCGAGCCGAGAGTTCTATCGCTCAACGCGCTGCTGTAGAAACTGGAGCCCGGCACAGCCGCAACTCCGATCTCCTCCACCAGATGCCGGGTAAAGGCCAGATCGTCTTCGAAGTGGAAGCCGGCCACGTTGGTCATGATGTAGTAGGCGCCGCGCGGGCGATAGGCCACGAGTCCCGCGCCGCGCAGTGTGGCCAGCAGCTGGTCGCGCTTCGCCAGGTAGCTGTCGGCCATCTGCCGGTAGTAGCTGCGGGGCAGCGCCAGCGCCACGGCTCCCGCGGCCTGCAGAGGCGCCGCCGCACCCACGGTGAGGAAGTCGTGCACCTTGCGGATTCCCAGCGTCAGGTCCGCCGGAGCAATCGTCCACCCCACCCGCCATCCGGTCACGCTGTAGGTCTTCGACATTCCGTTGATGGTGATCGTCCGCTCCGCCATGCCGTCAATGGTGGCTGGCGATACGTGCTCGGCGCCGTCATACAGAATGTGTTCGTAGATCTCGTCGGTGATGGCGAGGGCGTCGAACTCCACGCACAGGTCGCGAATGGATTCCAGCTCGGCGCGCGTAAAAACCTTGCCCGTCGGATTGTTCGGCGTGTTCAGAATGATGGCGCGGGTGTTCTGGTTGAACGCCGCCCGCAACTCAGCCGGGTCGAACCACCAGTCGCCATCCTCGGTCTCGGGCGGATGCAGTGGAACATAGCGCGGCACGGCGTCGGAGAGAATCGCGTCGGCCCCGTAGTTCTCATAAAACGGCTCAAAGACGATGACCTCGTCGCCCGCGTTCACCGTGGCCAGCAGGGCGGCGATCATGGCTTCGGTGGCCCCGCAGCAAACCGTGATCTCGGTCTCGGGATCGGCCTTCAGCCCCTGCCATTCGGTGGCCTTGGCGGCAATCGCCTGCCGCAGATCGCGCGCGCCCCAGGTAATCGCATACTGGTTGATGTCGTCGGCGATGGCCTGCTGCGCGGCGCGCTTCAACTCCTCGGGCGCGGGAAAATCGGGAAAGCCTTGTGCCAGGTTGATGGCGTTGTGCAGCATCGCCTGCCGGGTCATCTCGCGAATCACGCTCTCGCTGAACTGCGAGGCCTTGGTGCTGATCCGGTCGGCGCTCATCCGGCGGCTACTCTGGGTCGGTCGATTCATATACGCTCCGCGAGATCCATAAACGTTCCCCGGTCCTCGCTTCGATGATACGGCACGCCTAAAGATGCCGGACGAAATCGAACTCCCCTGGATCGGCTCCGTCCGTCCCTCCGCCTTGACGCCGGATCAAGGAACGAGCTATAAACGATGCCATCATGATGATCTGTCGCCATCGCTGTGGTCTGCGTTCCTGCGGTTGTTGCCGGAATCAGCCTGCTGGCGAAGTTGAGATCGTGAACTAGGACTTGTTGCAACGGAATTCACGAACCCACCGCCAGGTATCCAGGCCGGTGGGCTTTTTGTTTCCGGAACTTTTGTTTCGCCGTTGCTGGCTGCGCCGCATCGGATAGTCGTAGGACAAGGTTTGGTAGGATCCCTGGAGAGCGGGTGTCTCGCATCTGCCGTTGTTGGCAGATGTGGGAGTGTAAGCAGCCGCCTCCAGACATAATCAACTTTCGATGGGTTCGCCGATCGCGGGCCCGATGGAGATGAGATGGCAATTGCAAACAGCATCACCGAGTTGATCGGAAAAACGCCGTTACTCTACCTGAACAAGATGACCCAGGGCTGCGTGGCCAAGGTGGCCGTCAAACTGGAGAGCCAGAATCCGCTGGCCAGCGTAAAGGACCGCATCGGGGTCGCGCTGATCGAGGCGGCCGAGCGCGACGGCAAGATCCAACCCGGCAAAACCGTGCTCATCGAGCCCACCAGCGGCAACACCGGAATCGCGCTGGCCTTCGTCGCCGCCGTCAAGGGATACGAGTTGATCCTGACCATGCCGGAGACGATGAGCCTGGAGCGGCGCGTGCTCCTGCTGGCCTTCGGCGCCAAAATCGTGCTCACCCCCGGCGTCCAGGGCATGAAGGGCTCCATCGCCAAGGCCGAAGAGATCCTCGCCAGCACTCCCAACGGCTACATCCTGCAGCAGTTCGATAACCCCGCCAATCCCGCCATTCATTACGCCACCACCGGCCCCGAGATCTGGAACGACACCGACGGCCAGGCGGACTTCCTCATCTCCGGCGTCGGCACCGGCGGAACTCTCACAGGAGTCGCCCGCTACATCAAGGAGCGCAAGCCGTCGTTCAAGGCCATTGCCGTCGAGCCCACCGACAGTCCCGTACTTTCCGGCGGCAAGCCCGGTCCGCACAAAATCCAGGGAATCGGCGCCGGCTTCGTGCCCGGCGTGCTGGACACCAAGTTGATCGACGAAGTCATCCAGATCACCAACGACGAAGCTCTCGACTACGCTCGCCGCCTGCCCAAAGAGGAAGGTCTGCTGGTCGGCATCTCCGCCGGAGCCGCCGTCTGTGCGGCCCTCAAGGTGGCCAAGCGACCGGAAAATGCCGGCAAACTGATCGTCGCCGTCATCCCCAGCTTCGGCGAGCGCTACCTCAGCACGGTCCTGTTCGAGGAGCTGCGCAAAGAAGCGCAGGCTCTGCCCACCGTCTCGGTTGGCGAACCCGCCAAAGCGTAACCAGGCGGAAAAAAGGAAAACCCACAGGGTGCCCCATTCTAGCCGCGCTTTTTGCGGCTAGGGTGGGGTGGTTGATTTTGCTCTTGCTCTTGTTCTTGTCACAGGTGGCCCACATCCGCCCGAAGTTGGCGAATGTGGGGTGCCAAGAGGCCCGAGTTTTTAGAGAATCAGAAGTTCATCGAAAGGCAGAAAAAGTCCCAGGTTTCAATGCCTGGGACTTTTTGTGTGCGAAAAGCTTGTGCCGATCTTTGATCGCTATCCGTGCGTGCTTACTCGCGCGTAATCTTCATCCCGCCCCACGCCAGTCCCGAGCCCACCACCGCCAGCAGAATCACCGTATGCCGCAGTTCGTCCCAGTTTTGCGAGAGCACCGTGGGTGCGCCCGCCGCGCCCGCATTGCCGAAGTAGCCAACGTTCGAATAGTGGTCGGTCAGCGCGATCCCCGTGCGCTTGCAGACGTTTTCCAGCATGCGCAGATTGGCCTGATGGCCGATGAACACCTGGCGAAGCTTCTCCGACTCAGGCACGTTCGATTGCAGGCTGCGCACCACGTCGGTCGTGGTCTTGATGGCAAACACCTGCACCGCGTGGCCCTCCTGCGCGAAGTGTCCGCCGGTAGGAATCGTCACGTGCTGCTGTCCCGCCGGGTCGCTTCCGAAGCTGGTATCCGTAATCACATTGGGGGACGGCACGCGCGAGGAGACAATAGCCGCCGAAGCTGCATCGCCAAACAGCACTGCCTGGCGCCGGTCGTTGTAGTCAATGGTGTGGGTAAAGGCCTCGCTGTTGACCACCAGCACAAAATCGGGCAGCGCCTCCGGACGCATCTGGTTCAGAAAGTGAATCTGCGAGGCAAAGCTCGAGCACGCCGAATGCAGGTCGAAGCAGGTTGCGCCGATACCCAGCGCGTTGGCAATCCGGCTGGAGTCGGCCGGAATCTGCATCTCCGGCGAGCATCCGCCTGAAATGATCATCCCCAACTGAGAGGCTTCCAGCCCGGCCCGTTCCAGGGCCATGCGCGTGGCGCCGGCCGACATTTCCGTCGCCGTGGTGTGCGCCGCTCCAGCAGCGGCCCGCGGTTCCCGGTTGCGCGTCTGGCGCAGGTAGTCCAGCGGCAGCGTAGTGCGCCGCTCAATGATGCCGACCCGGTCTTCAATCCATTTCGCGTCCACCCCAATGTCGAGGGAGGTCAGAAATTGATTGTCCAGAACCGTCTCTGGATGAAAATGGCCAACCGCGTGGAGGTACAACAAAAAGCTTCTCCTCTATCGTTCTTTCCGCACAACTGCTCCCTGCATGCTTCGGTTCACGTCCGGGCAGGCATGGGCGCTCGATCCCGCCGATTGCAGCCGATGGACTTGAAGTTTAAACGGTGTCGCGCCCCGGTGCAATGCCTGCATCCCGATTGCCAATGGCTGAAAGGGATGTGACAGAACTATTACCTGTTCGCCCTGCCGGTGTTGCGGATGCGTTAATCCGCCCGTCTTGTCAAGCACCCCAAACCCGAATTCATCTCGGGTTTTCAACACGAATGTGGAAATGCGGCAGTAAAAACCCGAAACACGCCGTCCAACTCTTGTTTCTACGCGCCCTTCTCCACCTTGCACAAACCCCGGTGCGAGAGCCGGGCTCCGCCGAAATTGCGAATGCCCGGCCAGCTGCCATCCGGCTTTGCTCTTGCCGTACACTGTCAGCATGAAGAAGCAGCCCTGGGCCTGGATTCTGTTGTCGGTTGTCTTTCTGCCGCTTCCGGCTCTTGCGTTCCAGCGCCCGCCCAGCGCCTATCTAGGCTTCGACCGCAACGATTATCCCGGCGACGCGAATCTCTTGGCCCTGCGCAAAAGCTTTGCCTTTACCGGCTACTGGCTGGGCAATCCGCCCGGCGAGAGGTCCAACAGCTGGCATGGCAAGCGCGCCGCCGTGGAGCGCGCCGGCTTCGGCTTTCTCCTGCTCTTCAACGGGCGCGACTACTCCCAACTGAAATCCAGGCCTAATCCCGGCGCGTCCGACGGTGCCGCTGCCGCCCGCTCCGCCCTGGCCGAAGGCTTTCCCCGCGGCAGCGTGATCTTTCTCGACCAGGAGCAGGGTGGACGCATGCTGCCCGAGCAGAAGCAATACGTCTTTGCCTGGGCCGAGGCAGTGCGCCGCGGCGGCTTCCGTCCCGGAATCTATTGCTCAGGCATCGAGGTCGCCGAATCCGATGGAGGCCGCATCAGCACCGCCGGCGACCTGCATGACTCGCCGCAGGGCCACCAACTCGTCTTCTGGGTGGCCAACGATGCCTGCCCGCCCTCGCCCGGTTGCAGCTTCCCCCGCAATCCGCCGCCGCCCGAGGCCAGTGAATCGCCCTTCGCCGAGGTCTGGCAGTTTGCCCAGTCGCCGGTGCGCAGCCAGTTTGCCGCCGCCTGCCGCCACAGCTACAACCCCGACGGCAACTGCTATCCGCCCGAAGTTCCAGCCCAGAACTTGCACATCGACGTCAGTTCCTCTCGCTCACCCGATCCCTCGCACGCGCGCCGGTAGGCGGCTTTACGCGCTTCAGGGCTGCGGTCCGGAGCCGCCGTTGTTCTTGCTCCTGGATCTGCCGTTGTCCTTGCACCTGAGGTGTCCTTCTGAGCGCAGCGAAGAATCCCAGCCACGCTGAAATATGCTGCCAAGCCCGAAGGTCACTTCTACGACCAACTTCCCTGGGCCCATCGCGATTACACGCCTCCGCCGCCCCCGGGAACGTCACGAAAGTATTAAGAATTCGCAGCTCCGTTTCGGAATCCATAAGAATCAATAAGTTGCTGCAGGAAAAAGATGGTTGACCTTAGCTCCGCAAAGCTTTAATGTTTAAACTGTCAGCGGCGACGGATAAGCCGCATCGGGAATCGTTCATCTGCAAGCCCGGAACTACAACGCTTCGGGCAAGTCCCCCAGGAAAACACGCTGGTCATCGGGGAGTTTGGTATCTTGTTGCGTCCCAAGCTGCATCCAATGTTGCAGGATAGGGAACGGAGCTTCCAGCACAGATTGAGCGACCGAGTGAATTCGCCTCGCATCTATAGCTAATTAAGAAGTCGGGGTGCGAGGTCATAAGCAGGCGGGAGGTTTCCGTGCCTACCGCTCCGGCAGAGTCTGCCATTCATAACTAAAGAAGAAACAGCAATCAAAGCCACTCACGTCGTCCTCGCAGCGCTCGATGCCACCCGCGGGGCCGATGCAAAAGGAGAGTTCATGCGTTCCGATAAAGTGTTCGAAGCTTTACATACATTGCAGAATCGTTATATGCTCTGCCAGATCGCCTCCAAGGCCACTCGCAAGTTCCACAAGCCGAATACCCGCATTCAGGACACCACGAACGACGTTCTGAACCGCATCTCCGACAACGAGCGGGCCAACGTAATGGCCGATCCGGTGAACGCAAAAGACGCGCAGCGTCGTGCGGCATAGCGGTAAAAATTCTCCATTACCCCTTGCGGTGGTCCGCAAGGGGTAAACTCAAAACGCAAGGGAAACAGACAGAAAGTTTCGAAGATCAGCCGTGAACCACCCATCCGGCCACCAAGGGGCTCCAGGCCGGGTTCCCATCCCAATGGTTGCTTTGATAGCCGAGCCAGATTTCACAGTGACCACCTTCCCGGCGCCTAGCGGCGCACCTGAATCCTTCCTCTCGAACAAAAATCCGTAGGTGGACATGACGATCGCTGAACTGAAAGAAAAAAATATCACCGAGCTGACCAAGATCGCTCGCGAGCTCGACCTCCCCGGTTCGAGCGGCCTGCGCAAGCAGGATCTTATCTTCAAAATCCTGCAGGCGCAGAGCGAAAAAGAAGGCCACATCTTCGCCGAAGGCGTGCTGGAAATCCTTCCCGACGGCTACGGTTTCCTCCGCTCGCCCGACTACAACTATCTGCCCGGCCCCGACGACATCTACGTTTCTCCCTCGCAGATCCGCAAGTTCGACCTCAAGACCGGCGACACCGTCAGTGGACAGGTGCGTCCGCCGCATGAGGGAGAGAAGTACTTCGCGCTGGTCAAGATCGAGGCCATCAACTTCGAGTCGCCCGACGAGGCTCGCAACAAGATCCTGTTCGACAACTTGACCCCGCTCTATCCCCAGGAGCGCCTCAAGCTGGAAACCGTGCGCGACAATATGAGCGCCCGCGTCATGGACATGCTGATTCCCATCGGCAAAGGCCAGCGCGGACTGATCGTCGCTCCGCCCCGCACCGGCAAAACCATGCTGCTGCAGAACATCGCCAACTCCATCACCGCCAATCATCCCGAGGTGGTGTTGATCGTTCTGCTGATCGACGAGCGTCCCGAAGAAGTCACCGACATGCAGCGCTCGGTCAAGGGCGAGGTCATCAGCTCCACCTTTGACGAGCCCGCCGCGCGCCACGTGCAGGTCGCCGAGATGGTCATCGAAAAGGCCAAGCGCCTGGTGGAACACAAGCGTGACGTGGTGATCCTGCTGGATTCCATCACCCGCCTGGCCCGCGCCTACAACACCATCGTCCCGCCCTCCGGCAAAGTGCTCTCCGGCGGTGTGGACTCCAACGCCCTGCAGCGGCCCAAGCGCTTCTTCGGCGCCGCCCGCAATATCGAAGAGGGCGGCTCGCTCACCATCATCGCCACCGCGCTGATTGAAACCGGAAGCCGCATGGACGATGTCATCTTCGAAGAGTTCAAGGGCACCGGCAACATGGAAGTCATCCTTGACCGCAAGCTCAGCGACAAGCGCGTCTTCCCCGCCATTGACATTCAGCGCTCCGGAACCCGTAAGGAAGAGCTGCTCCAGGCCAAGGACGATTTGCAGCGCATCTGGGTGCTGCGCCGCGTTCTCAATCCGCTCTCGCCCGTCGAGGCCATGGAGTTGCTTATCGACAAACTGAGCAAGACGCGCGCCAACGCCGACTTCCTCTCCAACATGAGCAGCCTGTAGAGATCACAAAAACTACGCAGGGTGCCCCATCCTAGCCTTCTTTTGGCTAGGGTGGGGCAGTTGTTTTGGCCTGAGATTGGGTGCCCCATATTTGCCAGTAGCTGGCAAATGTGGGACGAGCACACAGCCCGCATCGAGTGAACCCATACCTCCCGTATAATCAAAAGTCGCACCCATCCCGCTTCGTGAAGGACGGCACTCTGTGCACATGCATCCACATTCCGGCGGCCAGCAGCAGCCCCCAGCGCCGCAGACGATTCCCGGTGTCAGCCAGATCATTGCCGTCGGCAGCGGCAAGGGCGGCGTCGGCAAAACCACTCTCTCCGTCAATCTCGCCCTCGCCCTGGGACGCATCGGCTTCAAGGTCGGCCTGCTCGACGCCGACATCTATGGACCCAACGTTCCGCTCATGCTGGGCGCAACCGGCGAGCCGGAGATGACTCAGGACGGCCGCATCGTTCCCTTCGAGCGCTACGGCATTCGCGCCATCTCGGTCGGCTTCCTCAATCCCGGCGACAAGCCCCTGGTCTGGCGCGGTCCCATGCTGCACAACGTCATTCAGCAATTCCTCGGACGTGTCGCCTGGGGAGAGCTCGACTATCTCATCATCGATCTGCCGCCCGGAACCGGCGACGTGGTGATCTCGCTTTCGCAGACCGTGCCGTTGACCGGCGCCATCGTCGTCACCACTCCCTCCGACGTGGCGCTGCAGGATGCCCGCAAGGCCATCGAGATGTTCCACCAGGTCCATGTCGAAATCCTTGGCCTGGCCGAGAACATGAGTTACTTCGTCTGCCCCCACTGCAATCATGAGATCGACGTCTTCTCCACCGGCGGCGGCGAGCGTACCGCCAAACAGTACAACGTGCCGTTTCTCGGACGCATCGAGCTGGACCCGACCATCCGGGAGGGTGGAGATTCCGGTCATCCCGTGGTGCTGGCCGGCGAGCAGGCCAACAACGCCAAGAGTCTGTTCGCCTTTGCGCGCAAAGTGCTGGAGCGCGCCGACGAGTTGAAGGCCCGCGGTGGCGGCAGCATTCTCAGCATCGACTAGCGCAGTTCCGGTTCGTGGGATTTCGCGGATCGAAGCGTAAATGATGTCGGGTGCCCCACCTTCGCCGCTGCTTTTGCGGCTAAGGTGGGAGAGCAGAATGCACCGATCTTGCAATCGCTCTTTTCCCGTTCTGTTCGAGCAAGGAGAATCATGGAGAGCGCTTCGCCCGGCACGGACATTCCTGGTACTGCGAATCACAGCCCAGCTCCCAACTCCACGCCGCCAGGGGAGAATGGCAACCCCATTCCCTACTGGCACACCGCCCTGCTCCTGCTGGTGCTGGTTCTGTTCAGCCTGGGCAACATGAAGAGCAGCCAGGCCGCGCACGCCGGCGACCATGTCCGCATTTATCTCGCCACCATGTTCTACGAGTGGCTGCTCACCGCGTTTGTCTGGTGGGGACTGCGCCGCTCCGGAGGCTCGCTGCGCGAGTTGATCGGCGGACGCTGGCACAGCGTGGGAGATTTCTTCCTCGACATTGTCATTGCCATGGGCGTCTGGCTGAGCGCGTTGATGATGATCGCACTGGCGGCCTTTGCCATGGGCATGAACCATGCCGGCAATCTCAGCGACGCGCAAAAGCAGATCGGCTTTCTGGCGCCGCAAAACCTGCGCGAAATCATTCTGTGGATCTGTCTCAGCGCCACCGCCGGGTTCTGCGAGGAAGTACTCTTCCGCGGATATTTCCAGAAGCAGTTCACGCGATTGCTGCGCTGCCGCTGGAGCGCGCTGGTGGTCGTCAGCATTCTCTTCGGCCTCGGCCACGGATACGAAGGAGCGCAGCGCATGGTGCTCATCGCCCTGCTCGGCTTCGCCTTCGGACTGATGAGCCTGCTGCGCAAGAGCCTCCGCCCGGCGATGATGGCCCATACCCTGCAAGACACAATCTCCGGACTCCTGCTGCGGACCTTGCAGCATTAACGCAGTTCCTCCGCGCCGGTGTCGCGAAGTCGCTTATCGCGATGTTGCTCCTGCTTCTACGCTGTCAATCCGTCCATCGCGAGGAATCCCTGCACGGTTCAAATCTGCGAGGATGCTCCAGAGTTTCTTCGGATCGAGCTGGCTCTGATGGTCGGTACCTTCTGCGGAGCCGGTCTAGACGGCCGTCACTCGAGTCGAATTTCGAGACGCATGGCATGTACGATTCGCTTACGTTTTCTTTTTTTGCTTGACATGCATTTGCAATCAACATATACAACTATGCAATTGCAACCTTTGCGTTGCAATTAGATTCCAAGATTGTTCAAAGGGAGAATAGTCATGGCAACCAAGAAAGCTGCGAAGAAGGCCGTAAAGAAGGCGGCCAAGAAAGTCGCAAAGAAGAAGTAGTAACTTTCCACCAAAAGGCTACACAAAAGGGGAGCGCGAAAGCGTTCCCCTTAGTGTTTATGCGGGCAAAATACGCTTCGGCGCTTCAGTCCAAAATCGCCGCCGCGGCGGCCATCGCGGCAATCGCCGCCGTCTCCGCGCGCAGAATCGTCGCACCCAGGGTCACGCTTCGCCAGCCCGCGGCGTCGAACTCGGCGATTTCCTCGGCGGTCCATCCGCCCTCCGGACCGACGGCAAACGCCATCGCTCCGGCTGAATTTTTTAAAGCGTCGCGAAAATTTTCGCTCTGCTCGTTTTCATTCAGCAGCAGCCGCGTCGAAGCCTCCACCGTTAGCGCTTCTCGCAGCTTGACGGGTTCGTCGATCTGCGGCACAGCCAGCCGCCGCGATTGCTGTGCGGCTTCATGCGCAATGCGGCGCCAGCGCTCCACCCGCTTGCCGGCCCCGGAGGCAAGATGCGCGTCGGTGCGCCGCGCGATCACCGGAACGATCCGCGTCACGCCCAGCTCCGTGCATTTTTCAATCGCCCACTCCAGGCGGTCGAATTTGTAAATGGCCGCCACCAGCACAATCTCCCGCTCGCACGCGCCTTCCAACTCCTCGCCTAGTGAAAACTCCACACGCTCGGCGGAGACCGAAACAATCGTGCCAAGCCGCAGCCGTTCGCCGCAGACAATGTCATACATCTGCCCCGCGCGCGCCCGCAGCACACGCGCCAGGTGCGCCGCATTTTGTCCCAGCAGCCAGGCTTGGTCCTCGCGGAATTCGTCGGCAATCCAGCGGCGCCGTGTCATCGATCCAGCCTCATACGTCCAGCCTATAGCAGTTCCCGATTTGCTGTATGCCGAGCATTCTGCCCTCCCAGGTTAGCGCCCCAACGACAGGGCGCGGAACCTGGGGCACCCATCTTTGGTTGCGGGATACACCTTTTCGAAAATTGCGCTAAAGCATGCGGCTTGGCAAATCCAGCCGCACAGTTTTACAAACAAAAGCGCAGGCCGTGGCCCGCGCTCCCGCTCTACATTCGTTTGCGAGTTTGCTTAGCTGAAAATATCCTTCATCTTATCGATCAGCCCGTGCTTCTGCGGACTGTTCTCCTGCCCCAGCGTGGCGGCCAGCTGCTCCAGCAACTCGCGCTGCGTCCGGGTCAGTTTCTCTGGCGTGGTCACCTTCACATCGACGAACAGATCGCCGCGCCCGGTGCCGTTGAGCACCGGCACGCCCTTCTTGCGTAACCGGAAGCGCGTTCCCGACTGCGTGCCTTCGGGGATCTCCAGCATTGCCTCCCCGTCCAGGGTCGGGATCTTCACCGTCGCTCCCAGCGCAGCCTGGGTAAAGGAGATGGGGATGGCGCAGTACAGGTCCTTGCCTTCGCGCTCGAAGAACGCATGCTCGGACACATGCAGCACCACGTACACGTCGCCCGCCGGTCCTCCGTCCAATCCGGCATCGCCGTGCGCGGAGTACAGGATGCGCGTTCCGTTCTCCACTCCGGCCGGAACCTTTACCTGCAGCGTATGGGTGCGGCTCACCAGCCGCTGTCCCTTGCACTTGGCGCACGGATGTTCGATCATCGTGCCCGTGCCCTGGCACACCGGGCAGGTGCGGGCCACGCTGAAGAATCCCTGCTGATAGCGGACCTGTCCGTGGCCGTTGCACTGCTTGCATTGGCTGGGCGCCTTGCCCTCGGCCGCACCCGTTCCGCGGCAGCTGTCGCACAACTCGTGGCGGCGGAAGGAGACTTGCTTTTCCACTCCGAAGGCCGCCTCTTCAAACGTGATGCTCAGGTCATCGCGAAGATCGTTGCCGCGCTGTGCCCGGCTGCGTCTTCCGCCGCGTCCTCCGGCGTTGCCGAACAGATCGCCGAAGCCGAACATCTCGCCGAAGATGTCGCTGATGTCCACCGGCTGTCCCGCGCCCTGCCCGCCGCCGTTGGTGAAGGCGTCATGGCCATAGCGGTCGTAGGCTGCGCGCTTCTGCTGGTCGCTCAGAATCGAGTAGGCCTCGCTGCACTCCTTGAAGCTCTCCTCCGCGGAGTGGTCGTCCGGGTTGCGGTCCGGGTGATACTGCAGAGCCATCTTGCGGTAAGCGCTCTTGATCTCGCCATCGCTCGCGGTGCGGGAAACCCCGAGCACTTCGTAATAATCGCGTTTAACTTTGGTAGCCAGTGTTCGAACTCCATTGGTGCAGTGTTGCCGGTAAGGTTGCTATTCCGGTTGCGCCGGTTCATGCCGCGCCGGTTCTTTATGATTTCGAATTCTGCGCCACCCGAACCATCGCGGCGCGCAGCACGCGGTCGCGCAGGCGGTAGCCGCGCTGCAGCTCATCGAGCACGTGATGGTCGGCAACCTCGGTGGTCTCCACCATCTGGATGGCCTGGTGCAGGCTCGGGTCGAAGGGCTGTCCCTGGGCGGCGATCGGTTCCACGCCAAGCCGCGTCAGCACGTCGTGAAACTGGCGGTCGATCAGCTCGATGCCGGAGCGGAAGTCCTCCACGGACATTCCCTCCGTCTTCAGCGCGCGGTCCAGGCTGTCCAGTATCGGCAGCAGCTGCTTCAGCGCATCGCTCAGCGCGTACTCGCGGAACTCCACCTGCTCGCGCTGGCTGCGCTTGCGGAAATTCTCGAACTCCGCCTGCATCCGCGCCAGCCGGTCCAGCAGCAGCGCGTTCTCCGACTTCAGCTTCTCCACCTCGGAGACCTTCGCTTCCAGGGTGCCGGCATTGGTGTCGCTGCCGGGGTCGCCTTGCGACAGCTCGTGCTCCACATCCACGGGAGTGTTCTGCAATTCTTCTTCGGTCATTTTGTTATTTTTATTCCGTGTCATTTAATAGTTTGTCGAACAGCCGCGCAATGTAGGACACGGCATGAATCGTGTGTTGATAATCCATTCGCGTGGGGCCAATCACCGCCAGGCGTCCCAGAATCTCCTGCCCGCTGCGGGCGGGCGCGCCGATGAGCACGAAGTTGCTCAAATCCGGCATTGTATCCTCCAGCCCGATGATGACCCGCACCGCCTCCTGCCGCGTGTCCACATACGACGAGAGCAGCTCGACCATGCGTGTCTTCTCCTCCAGCGTCTTCAGCAGCTGCCGCAGGCGCTCGCTATCGTTCTCCCGCTGCACCAGGTTGGCCGTGCCTTCCACAAAAACCTCGGACTCGTCGTCCCTGGCCGGCAGCGCGCCGCTGTGGTAGAGCTCGGCCACCGAGCGCATCAGCTGGTCGTATTCGCTGCGCTCCTGTTCGAGGCGGAGTTCCAGCTCCCGGCGCACGTCCTCCATCATCCAGCCGCGGAAGTTGTCGTTGATGTAGCGCGCCGCCAGGTCCAACTCCGGCTGCTCCACGGTGCGGGGCAGACGCAGCACGCGGTCGCGCACCACTCCGCTGCGCGTCACCACCACGGCCAGCACCCGCTGCTCGGCCAGCCGCTGGAAGTGCACATGCTCCAGAGCCATGCGCGGCCCGGCCGAAGTCACCGCCACGCCCACGCCTGAGGAGACCAGCGAGAGCACATGCGAGGTGCGCTCCATAAACTCCTGCACGTCGTTGACCCCGTGGAAGTACCGCTGGATGGTCTGTTCGTCGTCCGGCTTCAGACTCACCTGGTCGCTGAGCTTCTCGGCATAGTAGCGATAGCCGTCCACCGAGGGCACACGACCGGAGGAGGTATGCGGCTGCGCCAGCAGTCCGGCTTCGGCCAGGTCTGCCATCACGTTGCGGATGGTCGCAGCGCTCAGTCCCTCGCGGTTGTGCCGTGCCAGGGTGCGCGAGCCGACCGGCTCACCGGTCGAGATGTAGGTCTCGACGATGGCCGTCAAAATCTCCTGCTCACGTCTGCCGATGCTGGCCATTGCGAATACCTCACCACGTCCCCGGCGGCGGTGTTCCTCCAGGAGCGGCTATCTCATTTAGATGCGTCAGCTGAATCTGCGATGCGGGTTTGATGCCCGTCCCGGCCCGGGGAACTGCTTCAAGTTTAGCAAAGTCGGCTCAAGTTTGCGATATACTTCGCCATTGGCCGTGCTCCTCACGGGAGCGGCACGTCGTTTTCAATTTTGGGATATGGGCACTGTACTCAAGTAATCAGGAATGGTGGGTTGGAGGAATATGTCGCGTGACGGCGCAACAGTTTCGAGGCAAGATCGCCGGATGGATTTGCCTGATTACTACGAGTTCCTGCAAATCAGCCCGAGCGCCGAGCCCGACACCATTCATCGCGTGTACCGATTCCTGGCCACGCGCTTTCACCCCGATAACCGTGAGACCGGCGACACGGAACGATTCTTCCTGCTGACGCAGGCCTATGAAGTGCTCTCCGATCCGGCGCGCCGCGCCGCCTACGATGCCAGCCGCCAGACATCCCAGCCGGAGCCCCTCTCGGCGTGGATTGATTTTATGGACAGCATGGAAGGTGAGTTGAATCGGCGGCTGGCGGTTCTGACCGTGTTGTACTGCAAGCGCCGCACCACCCCTGACCGTCCCGAAGTTTCCCTGCGCGACATCGAAAGCCGCCTCGGGTTCCCGCGCGACTACCTGCTGTTCACGATGTGGTATCTCCGGACCAAGGGATACATCACCCGGGCCGACAACGCGGAGTTCACCGTCACGGCCGAAGGTGTGGACTTTGTGGAAACGCAGCGCAAGAATATTCCGGTTCTGGAGAAATTGCTGACTACCGGCGACCGAGCCTCTAGCGCCGGCGTAGCGATGGAAGGCCAAGAGGCAAAGGACGAGACGGCGGCCAACTGAAACATTCACTTCCGCCGGCCGGACGGGTAACGGCTGCTCCTTGCAGGAACCACTACTGAATCAGTACAGAGTCGCGACTCCCCGGAGGCAAGATAGCGCCGGGCACTCCCCCGTGGGTAACGATTCACCCGGAAATCAATCGTTCAGAGTTGGTGCGCAGCTGCGGAACCCGGCGTAGAATTACGTCGCATCCCATAACTGAAAGCTATTGTCATCCTATGCTTTTCAAAACTCTGAGCGCGGCCGTGTACGGCATCGACGCCAACCTCATCGACGTGGAAGTCGATGTCTCCGGCGTCAAGATGAACGAGGACCATTTCACCACCGTCGGCCTGCCGGACACGGCGGTGCGCGAAAGCCGAGAGCGCATTCGCGCCGCGCTGAAAAATTGCGGCTACGACATTCCTCCCACCCACATCACCATTAATCTTGCGCCCGCCGATTTGAAGAAGGAGGGCTCGGGCTTCGACCTTCCGATGGCGCTGGGAATTCTTGGCGCCTATGGGGGATTGAACAAGCAGGACCTGGGCGAATTCGTCATCGTGGGCGAGCTCTCGCTCGACGGCAGCCTGCGTCCGGTGCGCGGCGCGCTGCCCATCGCCGTCGCTGCGCGGGCACGCAAGATTCCGAACCTGCTGGTGCCCGAGCAGAATGCGCGCGAGGCCGCCGTGGTCGAGGGCGTGAAGGTCTATCCCATGAAGACCTTGCTCGACGTGGTGCGCCTCATCAACACCGGCGTTGGCCCCACGCCGCTGGTGGTGGACAGCCAGGCGCTGCTGGCGCAGGTGGAGCACTTCGCGGTGGACTTCAAGGACGTGCGCGGCCAGCACACCGCCAAGCGCGCCATGGAAGTGGCCTGCGCGGGCGGACACAACATCCTGATGATCGGCCCTCCCGGCGGCGGCAAGACGATGCTCACCAAACGCATGCCCACCATTCTGCCGCCACTCACCTTCGAGGAGGCGCTGGAGACCACCAAGATTCACAGCGTAGCGGGGGTGCTGGACGCAGGCAACGGACTGGTCGGCGTGCGTCCCTTCCGCGCGCCGCACCACACCATCAGCGACGCAGGACTGATCGGCGGCGGCGCGGTGCCGCGTCCCGGCGAAGTCTCGCTGGCGCACAACGGCGTGCTCTTTCTCGACGAGTTGCCGGAGTTTCCGCGCAACGTGCTGGAGGTGATGCGCCAGCCTCTGGAGGATGGAACGGTCTCTATTGCGCGCGCCGCCATGTCGCTCACGTTTCCTGCGCGCTTCATGCTGGCCGCCGCGATGAACCCCTGTCCCTGCGGGTATTCTCGCGATTACATGTAACATCTTTAGAATCTGTTACATGTGTAGAAAGCAGGGCTGGGTTCAGCAATAACGCGTCAACTTTGTAATTGGCTACCCGGATGTCGAAAACGATAGTGGAGAGAACCCTTCGTTTTTGCTCAGACGACCAATATGGCCATTCTGCTAAAGGCGCGAGAGCCTTGATGAGAGATTGTGTGTCCAATGTTGTTGGGGTCTCGCGTATCAGCATGTCCTGCGCGATTTGAATGTCGCGGTTAATAGCTACCAAATGCCGATCATGTTCTGTGCGGCTGATAAGGCCATCTATAAAAATCTCAACAACTCTATCTCGTTTGTTGGAGAGTGCAGTTATTTGTGCGCTCAATCGCTGTATACGACCCGCAGAGCCATCTTCGAGCGCACGCTGCCGCAGAGCTTCTACGCACCCTCCGATGAACTCTGGCCTGAGAAGTTGTTGCGTGAATAGCTCGTCTAAAACCGCCTCCAGTTTTTCCCGGCGCATGTATTTGGATTGGCAGTTGTGATCAACTCGGCGTCCCTTGCAGGCGTAATAATCCCTGCGAGCTAGGGCAGTGTGAATCGTCTGGCCACACTCTGAACAGGTCAAAAAGCCCCTGTAGGTGAAGCGGTGTTCATAATCGGGGCGGGAACGCCAGTGTTTACGCTGCTTCATTGCCATGATCGTTTGTGCTGCGGCAAACTCAGGCTCGGAAATCAGCGGTGGGTCAATGACTCGAACCCGAATGATTTCCTCGGGAGCGCGTTTGATCTTGCGGCGGTCAGCCTGCCGTCCGTTCTTGCTGGCGTATTTTCCAGTCGCCGAAGTGTCTCGCTTCTTGTCGATGATCCGCCAGCCTGTCCAGATCGGATTTTGGAGGACCAGATGAGCACCACGCGGGCTGACGCCGATCAACTCGGACAGAACGTTATAGTTATGATTCCCAGCCAAAAGCTGCCGGAACGCTTCACGAATCTTCTCTGCTTCCGGCTTGTAGAAAAATTTACCTTGTTCGTAACCAACTCCGAAGGGGAGCACAATAGCACCCTGCCCTAACTCTCCTCGCCGTCTCTTTTCTTCTTTAGCACTCCAAATGCGCTCCAGAATCTCTGTTCTCTCCAAACCTGCAATTGCCGCGCGTATGGTGCCCATCAATCGACCTGTCTTGCTGCCGAGGTCAAGCGGCCCCTCGGGTAAATAGAGAACAGTCTTCGAGTCAACAAACACCTGAAGCAGGGCATAGTCGGTGAAATTGTCCGGACGCATGAGCCGACTAAACTCGCGTGCTACGACACCGTCAATTGCAGGCGACTGCATGAGGTGCATCAACTCTTTAATCTCGGGTGCATGGAGCACGGAAGCGCCAGAAACATCTGCGATCTCGATTGAGCGTTCAATCTCAAGGCCGTACTGGACGCAAGTTCTCTGGTTCACCGTCCGCTGAGCCGGAATCGAAGCCCGGTCGTCGGCTGCTTGTTGCTCGGTGCTGACTCGTATCAGTTCGATAACCTTCTTCATCACTTTTGTCCACCCATTAATCCGCAATACTTCCGGGCAATCCGCAGTGCCTCGGCGTCATTGCCGGATTCTAAAGCAGAGCGCAGTTGATCGAGAAGGACTTTCCGCTGGAGGCCTACTTCCTGAATGGCATCCACGATCCCGGAAAGCGAAATAGCGGGGAGAACTTTGTCCGATTCCAATTCAGGCGGACGCCCGACCTTCGTGTTGGGCACAAGCCCGCCACACTCTTGGGGCTCGGCAGCTTCCGAGCTGTTGCTGAGTTGACGGTACCCGCGATCAATCGCACTACTCGCGGCCTGTTGCCCTACTTCAGCTCCGTTGATTTTTTTGCGCGAATATTCCTTGCGTGCCAGACACAACTCCCTCGGCTTCACCGCGATTTGCGATGGAAAGCCAAGGGGAACAAGGAGGCCGTAGCCTCACACCGCCTTGAATATTTAGTTGCAATGAGTAGGATGCGGCAAGGTGGCAAAGAGTGGCAGCTTTGAAAAAGAACACCGGAAACGCTGCCGCCGTGTGGATGCAGGTGTAACTGGAACCTCAGCTCCACTCAGGCTGAGAGCAAGCGCGATACGTTCCGGCCTTCGAATGCCGGAAACAACGGCGGTACACGCGGGCCACGAGCAAGGGTCACAAGCTGGCGATTGAGGTGATCAATCTCAGGAGGCGTAGGGTGGAAAGCAGAATTCAGGTAGATAGCGTCAGGCTGGGAATCGACAACCTGCCTCGCGGCGGCGGAGTCTATGGTAGAGAGATACAGTGTCATCAATACTGAGGGGCAGAAAGCGAAAAACCCGCCTTTCGGCGGGTCTTTGAAGCGATTAGTTTGGACTAACCCTTTTCCGCCATGTCTGCTAGCGAGGAGATCAGGTAGATCGCAATGCTGCAAGGCAATCTGCACTCAGTCATGTTTATTATATCTTCAACCGTGTTTTTGTCGTCTACTATTACGCTAGACACAAGACACGTTTTTAACTCGTTGGCTCGCAGTGCTTGCATCTTCAGTATGCCTGTTGCTTCTTCAATGGTCATTTTATCTCCTTATTTACTTGCTCTCTGTGCCAGCCACCTCTCAAAGACGTGGCCGGATTTCCATGCTGCTATAACGCCAAATAAGCTTTCTGCCTTCCGCCGCGATGGCTTGCAGACCAAAACCACGCCGGGTACGGTACGAAACCAATCCCCGATAGTACTGGATGCTTGCCAAGTAGTTTGGATAACTCAAGGGGGGTATAGTGCTTTTCCATACGATAGCAGTCTCCTGACCGCTAATACGGAGAAAAAGGAATAAAGCGTGGAATTGGATTTCATTTTTATTCTCCAATTTAAGTAGCGGCAGGTTTACGTACTGCCCCCGGCGTCGGTCCCGGACGCTCCCATGGCCTTAAGGTAAAGAAAAGGCCAGTGGAGGGAGATCAAGCTAACCATGAGAGCGGAACGATATTCCAAAATCCATCGTCCTTCACTTCTTTGGTGTAGCTTTCACATTCTTCGCGGCTCCCGGTAAAACACAAGTCAATCCCGCGAGGGTCTTCTTCAGCTATACCTTCCTCTTGCCGCACTACCGCCCATTCCTGCTCCGTCATCCGTTTAGCTCCACGCGGCTGTTGGCCGCTTACTGTAATTACGGCAGCGTTGCGTAGCTGCCATCGGGTCATCAGCCCGGACGCCACCGTGGCCCGGAGTATTGAGGCCAGTGAAGCGAATTAATCAAGTGTCCCTTTCCGTCTGCGGCGGGTGACACTACGGGCAAAGCGGGACAAAACACGAATCTCCGGGGACAATTTAGCTACTTTGAGTGCAGCCGAGATGTCTTCTTTTGTCAGGGTCAACCCTTTGGGACTGTATAGATACATCTTGGCTATTTGTAACGCTTCAAGCTCAGTCATCTTAGCCGCTTCCCTTCGGGCGATTAAAAGAGTTTATTAAATGCATTTAGCTGCTGCTGCAAGGAGCTGGCATCTGCCAATGCAATCGCGTCTGCATCGACAGGCGACCACTCATAGATTTCTTTTGAAGCCCAGCTTGGTTTGCAGGAATCCTCATCAGGGCTGTTGTTGGGGTCTCCCCAGCGAGCAGATGTATACCTGTGCTTCCAGAGCCAGCCCAGCACAGGCAGGGTTGCTTCAAGCTCATTAAAAGCTTCATATGCTTCCATAGCATCATCATTATGATATGGAGCATCGGAATCGAAAGGTACGAACTTTGAGAAGATGGGCTCTACTCCAACAGTTTCGAATACATCTGGAGTGAATGCCCAGCATGAGGCTCCCGCTTTCTCTTTGTCGTCATGCCAGTTGAGTACGATGATCGCTTCCATTGTTGCTCTCCTGCGGCTGATGCAGCCGTTAGTTGTTATTATTTTGCCAGCGTGCTTGTGCGACCTTGCGGGCACGATCACGGCGAGCAACGTAACTCTATGCCATGCAGGATCAACCATGCATGTGGCCATAATAAGCGGACTTACTTCAAGACGATAGACTGAGAAAAAAGGAAAGAAACGGAATCCATAGGAATAAACGCAGGTGGGGTACTAAAAGCTTTTTGTAGATATACTTCCAGCAGTTGGCGTTACAAGTCACACGCACTTCACTTTTTAGTCTTAGAACGAATGCGCTTGGCTTTCCCCTTTGACTTGGAACGTCCGGGCGGGGTTGGACGGCCATATCGGTCAATTGTCTCAATCGGCAGCTCTGCTCTTCCAGCCATTAGCAAACCGGAAGCTTTATGGGGTTTCTCGCCCCGTCCTACAATGTATCGGTCATACTCGGCGTCGGTAACGCACTCCAACAATGGAAACTGCTTGCGAATAGCCTCCTGTGTCATGGTGTTACTACTTGATGCCCGATCTAAACAGGAGCGTGCGTCTTTGATCGCCTGTGTTAACTGAGGGCGCATCTCCCGTACGACATCATTGACGGATGCACCGGAAGGAGGCTCTCCAAGGTCAGGCAACGTAAATTTAAGTGCAGCGAATGGCGGGATCACTTCCGCTGGCAGCGTGCTCTTGCTCAGTGTGGAGTCAGAGTTCATCGTGTGGGCCCTCCATCCCGACCTTGCAAGGCGTATTGTTGCATCGCAATGAGCGGTTCCCAACCCAAGATCGACTTGGGCGTACAAATCTGTAAGTAGTTCCACCCGTGTTGCATGAAAGCCGGATTCATGCTTAGCGAGAATCGAATCCCCAACCGAATCGCCTTCCACTTGGGCGTACAAATCCTTAAGTAGCTCCACCCGGCTCTCTTGAAATCCAGATTCATACTCAGTGAGTATCGCATCCTCAAACGAATCGTCTTCCTCGTCGGTAGGGCTCGACATGCTCCTCGTCAAGCACTCACGCATGAAGCGATCTGCCCATCCCGCCGGGTCGGCGCAGGTAGGATTAGTTGATGCTATGTCAACAACAGCCGAATAATGCTCCGCCAAGACAGCAGCGATTTCTTCCTGTAATTGACCCCAGAGTTCACAGAAGTCTACATCGGATGGACGCGGCGAGGCATTGTTCAAAGCTTTCACCCTACTCAGGTTTGTCCCAAGTGTTTCTGCAAGCATTACCAACATGCGTAATTGAATCGTTTGCAATGCGAACTGCGATGGTTCGCTGAAATCCTCGATACCCAGTGGCTCCATAGTCCACTCCCAATGCGTAATAGTAAATCCATTCCATTCCTTCCAGCGAGGAATAAGTGCTTTTCAGTCGTTCCTGTTTTTTCCTTTTCTTTCCTGTTTTCTCAGTCTAGGCGGAACACTCTCTCACCTTTAAGCTGAGGATGGATCGGGATATCAGTGCTGATCTGGCGATGGTTCAGATCAATTGCCATATCTACGAATCGCGATCTTGCGGACTGGTATGTCCAGAAAGAAAACAGCAATGAGACACGAGAATATCGAAGCTGCGACCGTGCAGGAATACACGCTGGGCGAAGGCAAACTGATTTACGTTCCCCGCTGGGCGGATGATCCAGACCTGATGTATCAGGAGGCGAAGAAGCTGTCGTTCACGCCCGAAGCCGTGAGCATGTTTGGTAAGGCCACAATCATCGAGCGGCAGACTGTTGACTATGGGCTACCGTATTCATACAACAAGACCGCCAAGCCTTCAATTGAATGGGAAGAACTTGCGCTCGAAGTCCGCAAGAAGCTCGAATCGCAACTGGGCATCCAGCTCCCACAGTGCGCGTGCAACCAGTACGCCTCGCCCAGCGCCTACATCGGCGCTCACCGGGACAAGAACACCATCATCAACGGCGAGAGCGTGGAGCCAAAGTACATAATCTCCCTTTCGCTCGGCAGTGCGCGGCAAATGGTGTTTCTGCCAAAAGACGTGGGGATGAAAGCACCCACGGTTGAGTCCATGTCCGAGTTGCGCGATGCGCTGGTGATCGAGTTGCAGCCCGGTTCACTGGTCATCTTCTCGAACGCAGTAAACCAAAACTGGAAGCACGCAATCCCGCAGGACAAGATGGCCTCTGGGGAGCGCATTTCTCTAACCTACAGGGAGTTTTAATATGTCAACGATATCGTCCATTGAATCCATCACACTGCCGCCCGCTGCGATACAGATACGGCGACCAGTGAAGCACACGAACACATCAACTAACGGAACTGTTCCGCAGGTTCGCACCGCTTTCAGCGTCGGCAACCGGGTTAGCTGGGAAAACACGGAGTACATCGTCCAGCGATTCAACAAAGACAAGAGCTTCTGTCTACTTGATCCAGCGACGGGCGAGACCAAGGATGTATTTCCAAGCAAACAGGGCGTCGGTCTGAGTTTGGTGGATAAAACCAGAGATCACGAATACAAGCGCCTCATCAAAGCATCTGCCCAGCAGAAAGTCACCGATTGCCCATTTTCTCTGGTGCAGCTCGCGAATGAAATGCAGATGAAAGTCTTCACGCCAGTGCGTGGGATCGCTTCTGCTGTCATTACGGCTCAGCACAAGGCGCACGGGCGCATCAAGGAAATCCTGATTGCCAATGCAGATTTGATTCGGTGGGCGCGGGAGGAATTCGGTTCTCGGGGACGCCGCGTTCCAGTGCCCGGTGCTCCGAGCTACGGCGAGTGGCTAAAGGCAAGCCTCACGGTAGAGTGGCCAGACGGCGAACAAATTCCAGCTTGCTCTGACCGATACGTACGCAAGGTGATGGCTGAACTCGATAAGCAGCTTGCAGGGTTGATGAAAGAAGAGTTGGAGCTTCCACCTGCACCGAAGGGCAGTGGGGCCGCCAAGAGCAAGGGGTCTGCCGACCCACGTGACGTGCCCGAGAGTGAACAGGAAATATATGTAAAGCAATTGGCAAAGATGACTGACTGCCTGTTGGGAAACGGCGGCTATAGCTTGTCCACTGTTCAAGACCGCTTTTCAAAAGCTCAATCCATGGCAGAGTCGGTGAAGGAAGCTATGGCGGACGGCAACACAGAACGGTTCACGCCGGAACCTGCGACAGGGACCGTCGATGGTTTGCTCGACTTTTTCGTTAAGGAGTACGAATCGGCGATGGATACGGTCTTCATGCTGGACAACGATGCCGCAATTCAGAATGCGATTGAGCAGTTCGCACAGGCACTCGCAGACACCTACTGCCCGCATGGAAAAAAGGCGGCGGTGACCGTCAAGTATGTAGACGAGAACCGTGCGGCGTAAATCGTAAATTACCGGAAGGCCAGACAATCTAAAACCACAAGCAAGGAAAAAGACATGAACGATAAAAACACGAAACTCAACATTCACTTTCTACCGCCCTCAGATAATCCACTCATCACATCCATACTGCTGATGTACGAGATAGCACGCAGCCGGGGAGTTGACCCAGTAATCGATAAAGAGTTAATCCGTCGCCTGCACAGAGCCGCATACAAGACTGAAGGCAATGTCGATGTATCAGTTTCACTCCGTGACGGTGGCAGCAAAGCCGTAAGTTTCGTCGTCCACATTTCGGATGAGGGAGTCATGCTTGAAGTCAACCCGGAGAGCGTTGAGAACTGACGGACGCAATGCCTGCATACCATCACAGGAGAAAAGTTATGGACTCGGATTACAAAAGGACACTTGAATCTCAAGTACAAGAACACGATGCAGCGTACCCCGCAGGGAGCATGAAGCTGGACGATGAGATTGTCCAAAGCGCATTTAAACGAATTATCGCCAGTGATGCTTGTAAACAGGTCATAGATGGCCGACACGAATGGACACTCAATATGGAGCTAAGCGCGA
>Ga0316217_10001955_pt1 | contig 25769 bp, 12 predicted proteins | sample 1anoAmetaG_FD_203633 | JGI IMG/M metagenome (GOLD analysis project Ga0316217, IMG submission 203633) | Freshwater microbial communities from Trout Bog Lake, Wisconsin, USA - 1anoA | ecosystem: Environmental > Aquatic > Freshwater > Lake > Hypolimnion/Profundal zone | place: USA: Wisconsin...
CAACCCCGCCTGTACAGCGTTGCCGATACTTCGCAGCGATTTCTTTACATCACTGTTGTATCATCTTCATTACAACATGTTCAGCTTTCACATACTGAACTTCGTGGCACAACATTAGCACATCAGCTAATCAGCACATTAGCTCATTAGTATTTGTATTCATTATCACATCATCATATTATAACATTAGCTCATTAGTTCTCCACCCTTATATTCATCCCCGGTGGACGTGGTCCTCCCGCCTTCAATCCGCTTTTATTCAGTCCATAGGTAAAGCTCAGCAGTAAATATCTCTTCAACACAGTATATCTGGTATCCTCTATATAGTTCTGCGACGAATTCCTGCTTACTCCCGTATTCTGATTCAGTATATCCGATACACTCAGCTTTATTTCAGCTCTTTTGTTCTTCATAAAACCCTTTGCAAGCGATGCATTCCAGAGTGGTATATTGCTATTATAACCTGCCGACAATCCGCTGTTCACACTATAGGTAAACTTACTGGTCAATGTAAACCCTTTAGGCAAATCCTTTATGATATCTATTGCATAACGTTGTGTCTGGTAATTACTGTTCAGCATGGGTTGCAATGAGTATTGTACCTTACTGATAACCAGGGTTGCGCTGGTTTGTATATCTATCACTTTATCTACCGAATAGTTCCAGGTAAGGTTCGGATTGATGGTCTGATTATCTATCTTATTGACCTCGCCGTTGATGAACCCAATATTATGATTCACCGTAGCCCCCAGGTTAACAAAGATTCTTGATTTTATTTTCCTGACATAAAATCCATAACCACCATTGGCAAACACATTCCATTGACCATTGGTATTTACAGGCATTATTTTCATCCCTCCATTTGGCAGGGTAGAGTCTGCATTCACAATGGCATTATTGGTATATGATGCATTGGCAAACGCAAAAAACATTCTTTGTTTAAAGAAGTCCCCACCAAAATAATTAAAGTTCAGGTTATGCGAATACGCCCTTGTAAGGTTAGGATTACCGGTCGATTGGTTCAGTAATCCATTTATACTCAGCACAGGCTGCAACTGACTGGTAGTAGGCTGTTGTACAGCAGTGCTGTACTCTATCTTCAGGTTACTGAACATACTGAACTTGTATTGATACGACAAGTTGGGCAACACATCCGTAAAGCTTTGTGGAATGGTTGTATTCATCGTGATGTTGGTGCTTTTCAAGGTTGCCGACTGCACCGAGAACCCAATATTATAATTGAACTTCGACCTGCTCTTTCTGAAGTTCAACCCTCCTCCTGCATACACATATTCACTCCTGAAACTATTCGTCAGCAGGCTGTCGGGAAGGGTAAATCCCTGACCATTTTTATAGTCGTAAGTTACCTTATTTGTCTTACCAGTACTGGCATTATAGAATCCGTTGAACTCCAGCAAGCTGTTCTTACTCAACGGTTCAGTATAGGTAGCATTGCTGCCAAAAGTAGTAGTGGTGGCATTTCTGTTGTACGTTTGATTGATAATCGAATCTATCACTACCGAAAAAGTATCTACTGAATTGCGCGAATATTGATGACCATCCTGATTGCTGTTGTTGTAATTAAAGTTCGACGACAGCGAGAAGGTCCTCCCCTTCTTTCTGAACTTATGTCTTAGCAACAAACTATTACCCGACTGTACCGCATCCGAATTACTCGACGAAGTATCCGCCCCGTCATTCAGCTTTATCTTGCTGTCCGTCATGGTATTATAATATCCCATGGAGCTTTGCTGTTGCTGTTGCCACGTCAGCGATGGTACAAATTTCACTGAGTTGAAACTATCGAATGCATGGTCAATGGTAAAGCTGAACCTTTGCTGCTGCTGATCGTTCTTGCTGGTGGATATATAGTCCTTATTCATGATGGGTTCTATATATTGTGTCACAGTTTCACTCGTATTGTTTAGTTGACTGTTGCTGGTGGTAAACGAGCCGTTGAAGTCCGTCTTCTTCTTATTCCAGGTATCGTTAAAGTTCACGCCTCCGGCAAAAGTCTGTGCTATTCCGTTTTGCGAATTGCTCAGTACAGGCAGGCCTGCACTCTCTGGACCATCGGTAAAGGTTTTGATATTTATTCCTCCCGCACCCTTCATCATCTTACCCATCTCACCCGTAAAGTTCATCACATCCATCATGCCAAAACCCTGCTTGTTGGTATTGTTGCCCATGGCAATGAACGATAGTTGCTGATCGCCCTTAAACCTGTTCATATTCGTTTGCCCTTCAAACCTATCGTCACCGTTGCCCCCCACCGTCACCTTTCCAAATACCGCATTGTCGCGGTCCTTCTTCAATTTTATATTCAGAGCTTTCTCAGTGTTTCCGTCTTCAATGCCTGTAAACATGGCCTGATCGCTTTTCTTGTCAAATACCTGTACCTTATCCACTGCGTCGGCGTTCAGGTTACGGGTAGCCATCTTGGGATCGCCGGTAAAAAACTCTTTACCGTTTACATATACCTTATTTACAGTCTGACCGTTCACCTTCACGGTGCCGTCGGCATCCACCGTTACACCCGGCAGCTTCTTCAGCAAGTCTTCCACCACCGCATTGGGTTGGGTGGCAAAGTTCTCGGTATTAAATTCAATAGTATCGTTGTTAATCATCACCGGCGCCCTTTTCACATTCAGAGTCACCTCGCTGAGGGCCTTGATGTCCGTCATGATGATCTTACCCAGGTTATAGGTTTCCTGATCGGTGAGTTTGATGGACTTCCATACCGGCACATATCCCACATACGATACTGCCAGCACATACTTACCCGTTCCCGGATGCATCAGCGAAAATTTGCCCAACGAGTCGGCTCTTGTGAAACTCACCAGTGCCGAGTCTTTAGCCTGCATCAGCGATACCGTAGAATAACCAAGGTAGCGTTCATGGGCAGTATCGTATACCGATCCTTTTATATAAAATTTCTGTGCGTAACTGCAAAAGGCCATCAGACAAACCAGGCCTGCAAGTATTATCCGATTCATGTTCATACCACTATTAGAAATCAAAAATAGGGTTATCCCTTGCTTCTGACGCCAGATTGTTAGGAATGGTGGGAATAATAGGGAAATCGTGAGCGGAGAGTGAAAAATCGTGAGTTACGTGAGTCGTGAATTGTGAGAAATGCAGAATTCGACTGAGTAACTGCATGAAACAGTTGAGTAACTGCACAAAACGATTGAGTAACTGCACAAAACGATTGAGTAACTGCACAAAACGATTGAGTAACTGCATAAAACGATTGAGTAACTGCACGAAACGGTTGAGTAACTGCACAAAACGATTGAGTAACTGCATAAAACAGTTGACGTTCTCCTTAAAACGATTGACGTTCTCTATGAAACAGTTGACCAACTGCATAAAATAATTGAACAACCGTGAAATTGAAAAACTGATGAAAGCATTACTTATTTATAAACCACCACTTTTTTTTCCACCGAGAGAGCGGATCAATGTCATTAAGTTAACGAATAATAACCCTGAAAGGGTTAAATATTAATAGCCCGTGGTGTCAACCACGGGTTAAAATAATACCATTACATTCCATCGACCCCAAAGGGGTAGAATAACAAATCCCTTAACTTAATGACATTTATCCAAAACCGAAGGATAGTGTTTAGTTTTTACTTTCATTGTCAAATTGTCGAATTCTTCCTAACCACAATACGCTACTGCAATCTCCGCCGCTACTCTTGCATTATTTTTAATCAACGCAATGTTGGTTTCCAGGCTTTCACCCTGCGTATTTTCGGCAATATATTTCAGTATAAAAGGGGTGACTTCCTTTCCTTTTATATGTTGCTGACTGGCAGCATCCAGTGCTTTCAGTATATGTTGTTCTATTGCTTCTATATTCATTTCAAATTCAGTGGGAACCGGATTGGCAATCAACACAGAGCCGTTCAGTTGCAATCCCCATTTGGCTTTCAACAGGCCTGCAATAGCCTTTGTACTGTCCAGTCGCAAGGGAGAACTGAATCCGCTTTTAGAGGAATAAAAACTCGGAAATTCATCTTGTCCATAAGTCACCACCGGAATGCCAAGGGTTTCCATATATTCCAGGGTCAGCCCAATATCTAAAATAGATTTTACACCTGCAGCCACAATCGCCACATTGGTTTGTCCCATTTCGGTCAGGTCGGCCGAAATATCCATGGTTTCCGCCGCGCCGCGATGCACACCACCAATACCGCCTGTTGCAAATATTTTAATGCCTGCCATCGATGCAATGCGCATAGTAGCCGCAACTGTGGTAGCCCCGGGAAGTTTTTGGGCAATCACAAAAGGCATATCCCGCAAACTTACTTTCCATACATTTTTGGCCTGTGCAAAATAATCAATATCCTCCGGCGATAAGCCTGCAAAGCATTTACCATCTTTAATGGCAATGGTAGCAGGTACAGCCCCATGTTGTCTCACTGTATCTTCTACCGACTTTGCGGTAACAGCATTCTGAGGCCATGGCATCCCGTGAGAGATAATAGTAGATTCAAGTGCCACAACCGGTAAATGGTTATCCAGCGCATGTTGTACTTCGGGACTTATGACAAGATATTTATTCATATTCATTATAATATTTATTTTTAAGCTGATATAAATTTTCGCTGTTGACAGACTGTACCACAGCACCTTTTATTTGTAAAACTTCCAGTGCCAGCGTATGTGCCAGTTGCAAGCAGCTTAGTTCATCTTCCTGATTCATATAGCCAGATACCCAGCCAGCCAGGGCGGCATCACCAGCTCCGGTGCTATCGATCACAGCAATTTCAGGAACGTCCAATGCAACGGATAGATGAGGCGTATAAATAACCGAGCCTTCATGTCCTTTTCTGACCCATACCTGCTGCACACCACGACGCATGAAACTATCTACCAGTATATATTCATTATCGGTTTCCATTCCAGCCATCGCCCTAAGCTCGTCTTCGTTGGGCGTAATCATAAAAACACCCTCCAGATTCAGCGATGCCAGCTTAGTGGCCTTTGCCACCGAAACAGGTTCTATGATAATTTTCTGATGGTTCTCTTTAGCAAAATCTATCAACCACTGAATACTTGCCGCAGGGATATTGGCATCCACAATCAACAGGTGAAACCCTTTAATAAAATTAGCTTTAGTGGCTAAAAAATCAGGTGTCAGCCATTTGCCACTAATGTCCTGACAAACCGCCATCACCAGGCTGCCATCGGGATTGAGTATGGAAACATATTTTCCGGTGCTATCCTCTGCTAAAACAGATTCCTGCAAGCTGATTCCTTTCTGATTGAGTGTTTTAGAAATATAAACCCCATCGGCATCGGTTCCCAAAGCTGTTATCAGAGAAGGCTGAAGATTCAGGAGCCCTAAATGTTGTGCAATATTGCTGATGACACCTCCAATGCTGATGGTCTTAACCGCAGGGTTGGAAGTATGAGGAATGCAATTCTGCTCGCAGAAATATAACTCATCTAACAACGTAGCTCCAATACACAAGACCGATTTATTCACGAAACAAAATTAAGAGAAAAAGAGGAGGTAAAAACTAATCACTAAAGATTTCCCTTCGACTATAGCTCAGGAACAAAAAACTAAATCGTTAACAGTTGAGAAGTGCCCCCATTCGCTAAAGGAGGAATGATTGAAACAATTAAATTCAGCTACTGCTCAGATAAATTACGGCATAGGCGAGCAGTGCCGAGTAGGAGTGTCAGGTTGGAGAATTCGCCGAACAGGGGTTTGAAATAAAAAAAAATAGTATCTAAATTATTTACTCCAAATTTGTTTTTGAATTACTTTAAAAATGAACTGAAATGAACATGTTTTTCAAACAACTTATTGAGCATCAAATTATCAATCCTGAACAGGAGGATAATATTAAACAAAAAATAAAAAATCAGCCAGTTGTACTGCATTTTGAACTATTGAGTTGTTTATATTTTGGTATTTTAATGTTTGTTGGTGGAATATCAATGCTGGTGTATAAAAACATTGATAGAATTGGACATCTGGCAATCATCATTGTATTGTTACTGACTTGTATAGGATGTTTCTTTTATGCCTTCAGAAATGCAATGCCTTATCGTAATATTAAAGTGCAACAAAAGAATATTCTATTTGATTACGTAGTACTGCTTGCCTGTCTTTTATTTCCTGTTGTACTCGGTTATATGCAGTATCAATATCAAATTATGGGGAATCATGTAAACCTTATTTCGCTAATAAGTAGTATTGCTTTTTTTTATTGTGCTTATTATTTTGATCATACGGGCGTTTTAGGACTTGCTATCACTGCACTTGCGAGCTTGTTTGGATTGAGTATTACACCTTTGAATCTTTTGAAAAACTTTGATTATGATAGTAAACAACTGACTATTGTTGCTATGCTGTATGGATTAATGTTATATGGATTGAGCCTTTTGACTATCCGAAAAAAAATAAAAATACATTTTTCTGAAACCTATAAAAATATTGGCATTCACTTGTTTTTTATTGCAGGATGTTTTGTCATGTGGATATACGAACCCTGGTTTTATTTATTTTGCCTTGCACTTATAGGCTTATCATATCTAACACTTAAAGATGCTATAAATAAAAACAGCTTTTATTATTTTGCTGCTGCTTTGATTTACGGATATTTTTATCTGATATCATTTCTGATAAAAATTACAATAATGGTAAAAATAGAGGAAGGAGGATTAATGATTTTAACACTTTTAGTACCCGCTTTAGCAGGTTCTTTTATTTATCTTTTAATTAAATATTACAAATTTTTAAAATAACAATAGCATGGTTTATCATAAACAGGATATTCTAAACTATACAATACAAGAAACAGCTAATGATTTGTACGACAAACAAATAATAGATAAAACATTGTATGAAAATAGCATTACAGGATTTCAGCATGACTTGTATTCTCCATCTATTTTCTTAAGAATAGTGGGGGGCATTATTACCTTTATTGGATGCCTGTTTGGAGGTGGTTTTCTGGGATTAATGTTTAATTTTTCTAATCTTCGTTTAATAGCTTTTCTGGATGGTGTTTTTTCGATTGTTTTATTAGAAATAATTATTAATAATAAAAAGTTGTTTAATGCTGGCACAGACAACGTATTACAATTGTTAGCAGTAGGCTGTTTTATATACTTCCTTACTACGAATGATTTGTACCCTGTTAATAATGCTTTTACCTATTTTGTTATTATGATTCTTTGTATTGGTTGTAGTTACCGGTATATAGATTCTTTTATGGCTCTAATCGCTAATCTTGCTGCTGTAATATTTATAGTTCTGATCTGCTTTACTTTTGGTAATATCGGTAAAATGATAGCTCCATTTATTGTTTTTATCTTTTCTGTATCTGAATATTTTATCTTAAAAAAGGTGCTGTCGGATAATGAAGTTTTTATTTATAAAAAAGTAATTCAAAGTATATCTACTTTAAGCCTGCTATTGATATATTGTTCTTTAAATTATTATGTGGTATGTGAATTAAACAACATAATTAATAATACTCATAATACAAGTATTCCATTAGGATTTCTTTTTTGGATGACTACATTTTTCATCCCAATAATTTATATATACAGGAGTATTCTTATGAAGAATAAGACTTTATTGCTTTGTGGTGTTGGATGTCTGGTAACGAGCTTTGTATCGTTCCGGTTTTATCATTCATTGTTACCTACAGAATGGGCTTTATTTATAGTTGGATTATTATTGATATTATCTGGTTATTGGTTAATAAAGTATTTGAAGGAAACAAAGAATGGATATAGTAGCCAAAACATATATCAACAATCCAATAAAAACGCTTTACTTGAATCTATGATTGCATCTCAGGTAGCTGTTTCCTCTGCTTCTGCTATTGACAAGACACAAAATGACATTCAATTTGGCGGTGGCAGTAGTGGAGGTGGAGGAGCAAACGGAGTGTTTTAAAACAGATGAATGTTTGTTTAAATTTATATTTTGAAAGATAAAAGTAGTCACTTAAAATTATATTGTATTAATTTTGAGAGTTTATAGTCTGAATGATTCAATAATTAATTCAATATAATTATGGTAAAGTACTTATGTAGTTTAAAGTACTTCCAAACGGTAGGGTTTTATTTTTACGACATGCATAAGTGACGAGGCTCTATAGTTTAAAGAAGGTTTAGAATATAGAATTGCAAATCGGAGATTTGCTATCACTACGAGGTTTGCCAGAACAATAGGAACATGAAGAATAAAGTCGGAAGCATTGAATAATTAAATTCAACTACGCCTGATAAAAATTACGACATAGGCAAGTACAAGTAGTACCAAGTGGTAGCTATTGAAAGCTAACTAGTGTTTCATTATACACGTTCATTTCTTTTGTTTTAAAGACAACAACGGACTTTTGTGAAACTATCCAGTTTGTATTTGTTGTAAATGTAGTTTCCTCTTTTTCACTCAAAAAAATATCTGAAGCTGTGAGATCATTCATGTCTTTATATTTCTTTTTTATTTGCACTAATAAAAAGTCTTTATCATAATCTGTATCGGTTTGAATCGTCAAACTATTATCACCTTTCTTTGAACTTGTGGTTATAACAGCAGGCATCTCAATGTCACCAAATTCTCCCATTGCATTTACGTCATGTACCATTGTCTTTTGAGATATTGAGGAGTTATATGGAAATGTGAGGGAGTATGCTCCCATTTTGTAATTAAATTCATTAATCATTGTTTCCAAAATCTTTGGTTCCTTTAATTTGCAATAGCTAACAATTTTTTGCTTCAAACTATCAATCTGAGTAGTTGTCTTACCTAATTTTTCACCAAATTCATCAATTATAGTTGAAGTTACTTTTTCTAACAATTTTAGTAGCTTATCACTGTTTTTTACTTTAAGAGCCTGTCCCGTATTCTTATCAACTAAAATTTCATATTGAAAAGAATTGGTTTCTTTTTCTATATTTTTAATAATCCTGGTAAAGATGTTTACAACAGAATCTACTTTAAAAATCGAAGAGTGTGTTTTAATATCTAACGCATTAGGTTCATTGTAATATAATAAGGTATAGTTTTTAACCGTGTCAATCACCTTAATGTTGTAGTTAGCTGTTGCTTCTGTACTATTAAAAAGACTGTCTTTTATAAAGATTTTGGTAAAAGATTCTGTATGAACTTTTTTAAAATCTCCCAATTTCCATTTAGGCTTTATCCGGTGTAATTGCTTATTGGATTGACTAAAAACAAAATTGGAAAGCAACAGCAAGCAAACTATATATACAAAGTGTTTCATAGTTATCATTTATGTTTGAAATTGTGACTTATTTTTTTTGATTGCAAATAACGGACAGGCTTGACGTTGATGGGTAGCTCTAAAACACAAAACTGGTTTATTCACGAAACAAATATAAGTAAAATGTAGTATTCTGTTTTCGAGGAAATAAGCTTTATTGTAATTGCCCTCGTCGAATTATTGCATCTTTTGTAAATACTATGCCTGTATAATTTTTATATTGATAAAATATTGTCGAACTAAATAACTTCCATTCTACAACCCCATTTACAATATACCTCAATTTATTATTATCAATTGTCCTATTAAAAATAACTGATTTTGGCTTCCAGTAAGTTCCACAACAAAACCCAGTAGTAGAAGTAAATGCTTCAATTGGAATTATCTTTTGACCTGAATTGTCTTTGCAATACTTGATTCCTAATTTATATTTTGATATAAATGTATTTTCCATATCAATATTAAGAATATAAGTTTCATTCCTTTTTAAACTGTCATCAGTAACTAATTTCCAACATTTTATTGGGCTAAAGTTTGGTTCATTTTTATCATTTTCTATATTTGAGTTTACCATGAATGATAAAAGTCCTAATACGAAAATAAAGGAAGCGAATAGTCCAATGTTTACACGAATTATTTTTGTTGCTTTATAACTGATAACAATAAAAAACATTAAGAGTCCATTGTTTAAAAGGGTCCATATTAGTATCATAGATGTTTAATTTAATTAATCCAAGTAATTTACTGCTAACGAAAAGGTAAGTATTTTGAAATGTAATCAGAATTCTATATTCCAATATTTAAGTTGTTAATTGCAAAATTGCTGATGTTTATCATATGTCAAATTTATAAATTTAAACCCATACTGAAAAATAATGAGATATGTTGCCATTTAATTGACAGGATAATAAAACTTATAAGCGTAGCAATATGCTAGCAAAGATTACAGTATAGGCGCATCCTGTGATTAACCAAGATGTTAAGTGTTGGTGTTAAAAACTAAACTCTAAAGATTTAAAAACTAAATTATTGTGAGATGAGAAGTGAACCACATCACTTAAATGAAAGGGGTACCAAGTACAAGTTATTCAGAGTTTGAACTTTCTTCCCGAAGAGTCTCATTTTCCCCTCAACATTTTTTCATAAAATCCTCCAACGGGAAAATTGACTCTTCGGTCTGACCTCATACTGAACGATTCTGTTTTTAGTGTCCCGTCTTTGGTTTTTGTATTTTCTTCCCTGCCGCCATGTTAGCAAATCCCCGTATTGCAATCACGCTATCCTGCCTTACCTTAATTACTTTACGCCCTCTTTGTCCCTTCGTGCTGTATTGCTTCGTGTTCTACTATACAACTACTCCTCTGCAAAAAGCTATACTAACAATTCTAATTAAGATACCCCACACAGCAAGTTGCGGATAGCAACCCTTTGTGCCCTCAATAAAACACTCTTTAGACAAAAAAATTATTCAAAATAATCGCATACATAACACTCTTTGTGAGCTTTGTGTAAAACTTTGTGGCCTTTGCGGTTAATTGTATTTAATCCGCTTTAGTCATATTAATTATATCGTCCATAAACATCAGTCAACTGATATAACACTTAGTGGTTAGAAATATTATTCCCTTAATAAATTCACTAAATCTGATAACCTCCCTACCTTTAGTCCATCAAAATGGATTTATATGCCAGACAACGAACAGAATAAACCAAAAAGTTATGAAGAACATCTTCAGGAACATGCCAGACAAGAAGAAGAACGAAGAATAAGAATGGAGAAGGTGCGACTGGATACTATTGAACATTTAAGCACCGACAAGGCTGTACAGGAATATCTGCAACAATTTAATCCCCACAGCCACGAAAGTTTTATAAGGGGTTATGCCCAGAAAAAAATGTTGTTTTCGGAATTCCATGAAATGTATGCCACAATAGCCGAAAAGAATTCACTTGAATATATAGAGAGGGCAGAAAAATGCCTGGAAGAAATACAATTCAAGAAGTTGTTTGATACCCGTTGTAAATGGGGAGCTTATCAGTTTTCGGATGAAGCAGTAAAGGTTTCATGGGATTTTTTATATTGGGGAAAGAATGTTTTAAGCTGTCCATTTATTAGTCCGATTCAGCAGGATGAATTTGATTTATATAAACAATATATCTGCTCAGATCAATACATGGAAATGGAGGATATTCAGATTGATGAAATTAGAGAACAGGATGAAGATGGTGAACCGGAATATGAGTTTCCTGCCTGGTTCTACTATCATAATATACATACTGGTGCCGGCATAAATATGTTGCTGCCCGATAACCGGTATTTAAAGGAAGAAGCTTATCTGGATGTTATACGAAATATAAACCATCAGAAGATTGAGGAACAGTATGAAACTGGGGAAATAGTAAGGCATGTACCTGACGAAAGACCTTACATAAATGATTATTATGCCGGTTATATGATACAGTTTATAGATAAATTTGAAAAACCCGAAACGGCACGTTTATTTAAAGACTATATAGAGCAAACCAACAGTGTAATTGATGAAAGTAATGAAGATAGTGATGATACTGGTATGTATGAGCACATAGAAAGAATAATAGAAGTGATGAAGGGGTTGCCCAATGGAACAAAAATACCCATAAAAGCTAATACCGACTGGAAGGAAGCGCTCATACAGGCATGGGATGAATTTGAAAAGCAAAAAACCATTGAATGCCTGGATGCTGCCTACGACAATTATCTTTTCAGGATAGAAAATAAAATTGCCTTTAATATTACGGACGGGTATCAATTTTATCTGGATATGGCCAGTAAAATAAGAAAGGATGTACTGGAAGCCAGAAAGATACTGGGAGAACCGGAGAACTTTGATTATTAGTTTTGTGTCATGTTAAGTCCTGTATTTAGTATCAATAAGGCAACCATATTTCTTCCCCGAATCTCATTTTCTCCTCAACATCTTTTCATAAAACATTCCAGCGGGAAAATTGACACTTCGGAGAAGAAATTATACCTAACGATTTAGTTTTTGTATTTTATCCCCTATAGTTGAGTTAGCAATTTTCTGAAGAAATATAATCAGAAGATAAATAAGAATTTCAGCGGGATGCTGTACGTTCCAGCAATTATTACAAAATTACCGAGATCAATAATATTATACAGTAAATTGAATAAGTTTCTGTTTTTAGTTTCGATATTATAGAACTGAAGTTGTATAGAATAGAACTTGCTATAAAAATGGTAAAAGAATGTAGGATAGACGATCAGACTTATTATGGTTCTGTTGCAGGGCATTATAGGAAAGTGATAAAACAGACAAATGAAACCCATCAGGAAGAATATTTTTCTGATAAAACAGAAGCTATAAAAGCCCTGATGATAAAGAGGCACATCATAGAAAAATAACATAAAGGTTTATAATGAACAAAACCCCGAAAGAGCAATCTTCCGGGGTTTTGTTTATGTAGTTCTTATCAGCCTTATCTTCTTAAAGCCAGTTTGAAAGGAGTATATTTTATAGTTTTATTACCCAGCATCAGCACATAATGTCCGTCGGAACTTATTGCTGAGTTAACTATTACCGGTATAATGTTGGTACCTATTGTAACATTCACCTGTTTGCTGATGATGACTTTACCACTTCCCATTTGAATCAGTTCCATATTTAAAGTAGTATTCTTTTCTGACTGGAAAGTAATATTAAACCTGTCAATAGCAGGATTAGGATATACATTCATCGTATTATTTACGATAGCAACCGGAGCAGAAATTGCAGCTTTAGCAAACTTAACATCAGCAAGAGAAGCCACAATATGATTATTGTTTCCATTACCTATGAAAGAGAAAGTAACGGTTACCACATCATCGGCATTTAAAGTGTCGTTACTACCGGCTGATCTGAAGTCTTTAAGGTTTACAACATAGTCCTGAAGATTTCCATTAACAGGTAATGTATAGGTAAACTGATCGCTCCAGCCTGTGATGGATGCCTTCTGAATCATGATGGTCAGCTTACCGGCATTTGCAGCAGACGCTTTGAATAATAACTGATTATATGCAGTTAAGTCCCGGCTCAATCCACCTGCTTTCATCATCTTATAAAGAGATACATAGTCAGGAACATTCACATCAATTGTTACATTTCTGAACAATCTGTATTCATTTGAATCCGGCATGATGCCATCATTACTGATGGTAAAGTTGTTAGGAACATTAGCAGTATTACTTAAGCTATAGCTCCAGTTACCATCATTCATATAAGCCATATCTATCAGATTATTATCTACCGAAAGACTGATGTCGCTTTCGTAACTATCTTTTACATCAATAACAACCTGTGTTACAGCATTAGGCAATAAAGTAACAGGCACACTCAAAGGAGAAGTGGTAGTTATATTTTCATTGCTTCTTACTGTTAAATCAACAGAGCCATTTGTAGAAGAAGTATTGTTCCTGATATTCATAATCAGTTTATTCTCATATCGGGTAACATCAGAAATGTATGTAGAAGGAACCCCTATTGAATCGACCAATGGATTTAATGGAAGTACACCACTCAGTTTATTCAGAATGTTATTCACCATATTCTGTGTCATGGCAGGTGCAACTGACCATACCTGGAAGTTGTACATGGTATCCTGAACAGCATAGTTTTTGGTTAACCATAAAGACTGAATGGCAAATCGGTTATCATTTTGTTTAACCCCTGCAGAGAAACTGATAGCATACTCAATTTTGTCGTCATTCTGTTGTAGTTCATATTGAATAAAAGTCATTCCCTGCACCGATACCTGTTGTATATCCAGGATCTTAGCTTCTTTCAATCTGTCGCATATAGTCTTTGTGTGCTCATAAATATTGTTGTAAGTTCTGGTCAGGAATGTTACAGACTGTGTTTCATTTTTTGCTACATAATCATAAGTTTCCACCTCTGCTGCGTTGGTGAATGCAGTAAGATCGGTAACATAAGAAGACATGTCGTAAGATTTGAATCCACAACCTATAGAACTATTATCAGGCATCAGATTGCTCAGGGTTAAACCACCAGGAGTAGTAGTACCCATTACATGTATTAGATTGCTGGTATTGACAGGTAATAGTTTACTGTAATCTATTATACTGCTCTTACCGGATAAAGCAGCGTTGTAAACTCTTCTGGCAACTGCATCTCCAAGACCTTTACTTTCCAATCCGCCTGTGCTACCGGAAGCAACAACATTACAATTAACCGTTAAAGGAACAGTGGCAGTTGCACTGCAGGCAGAATCAGGATTTCCGATTGTATAGCTTAAAACGGCAGTACCCTGAACCAGCCCTTTTACCAGTCCGGTAATGCTATCTACTGTAGCGATAGAAGTACTATCGATAGTCCAGATACCACCAGGTGTAATATCAGTCAATAAAACAGAATCACCAGGACAAAGAGTAGATGTACCACTGATTGCCTGAACGGTAGGCTGCGCAATAGTAGAAACAGTCACCAGTGTTTTATTGGAAGTGTCACTCTGACAACCTGTGCCATCGGTAGTTATTACATAATAATTACCAGTGCCACAAGCGAAGAAGTCAAGATTATCTGCATTGCTGATTTGCACTCCATCCTTAAACCACTGATATGAACTGTACCCTGAACTACTACTTAATCTAACGCAATTACCCAGACACACCGATGTACTGCCTAATGCAGATACAACAGGCGTTGCAGGCATATTTACATTAATAGCAGCAGGAGCAGAAGTAGCAAAACAACCATTGCTGTAAGAAGTAACAACTGTATAATTACCGGAAGACAGTGGCTTGTATGACTGATTGATCTGACCAGTAATTAATATATTATTCTTATACCATTGGTTATTTGAATCAACACTGCTGGTAAGAGTAATACTACCCCATGAATTACAGATAGTAGTTAACCCGGAAGTACTTACTGTAGGAATAACAGGCGTAGAATCTACAGAAACAGATTTCATTACTATAGAATTACAACCATTATTATCAGTATAACTATAAGAAATAACAGTGGAGCCATAAGAAATGGCAGACAATAATCCAGTGTTATCAACAGTGGCAATATTATTATCAGCACTACTCCATGAACCACCAGATTGAGTGTTGGTCAGTAAGGCAGAAGTAGTAGCACAAAGTTTATTGATACCACTAATTGGGGCAAGGACAGGAAGTTGATTAACTGTAAGTACTAAAGTAGCCACACTATCACAACCAACACTGTTGGTCAGAAATGCTAAATAGGTACCGGAAGTGTTATAAGTATTACCATTAAATTTATAAGATGCCCCTTCACAGACACTAGCTGTAGTTGTAGAAGAAGTTGACAGTTTAATTGTTAAGTTTAAAGTAGCCGTACTATCGCAACCCAGTGCATTTGTTGTACTATAAGTGTAGGAACCACTAGTAGTATATGTAATGCCATTCCATAAATATGAATTACAAGTAGTAATGTTTGTGGTGGAAGTAGTAGGATAATTAACTATAAGATTTAAGGTAGCAGTGCTATCACAACCTTGAGAATTTACAGTATGATAAGTGTATGTTCCACTGGTTGTGTAAGTAGTGCCATTCCATGTGTATGTACTACAAGCAGTAACATTTGTACTGGAAGTTGTTGGATAGTTTACAGTAAGATTTAATGTAGCGGTACTGTCACAACCTAAAGCATTTAAAGTACTGTAAGTGTAAGTTCCACTAGTTGTGTAAGAAGTGCCATTCCATGTGTACGAGCTACAAACAGTAACATTTGTAGTGGAAGTTGTTGGATAGTTTACAGTAAGATTTAATGTAGCGGTACTGTCACAACCTAAAGCATTTAAAGTACTGTAAGTGTAAGTTCCACTGGTTGTGTAAGTAGCACCATTCCATATATATGAGCTACAAGCGGTAACGTTTGTACTGGAAGTTGTTGGGTAATTTACAGTAAGATTTAAAGTAGCGGTACTATCACAACCTAAAGCATTTAAAGTACTGTAAGTGTATGTTCCACTGGTTGTGTAAGAAGTGCCATTCCAGATATATGAGCTACAAGCGGTAACGTTTGTAGATGATGTTGTTGGATAGTTTACAGTAAGATTTAATGTAGCGGTACTGTCACAACCTAAAGCATTTAAGGTGCTGTAAGTGTAAGTTCCACTAGTTGTGTAAGAAGTGCCATTCCATGTGTACGAGCTACAAGCAGTAACGTTTGTAGAAGATGTTGTTGGATAGTTTACAATAAGATTTAATGTAGCGGTACTATCACAACCTAAAGCATTTAAAGTACTGTAAGTGTATGTTCCACTAGTGGTGTAAGTAGTGCCATTCCAGATATATGAGCTACAAGCTGTAACGTTTGTAGAAGATGTTGTTGGATAGTTTACAGTAAGATTTAATGTAGCGGTACTGTCACAACCTAAAGCATTTAAGGTGCTGTAAGTGTAAGTTCCACTGGTAGTGTAAGTAGTACCATTCCATGTGTACGAGCTACAAGCAGTAACATTTGTACTGGAAGTTGTTGGATAGTTTACAGTAAGATTTAATGTAGCGGTACTGTCACAACCTAAAGAATTTAAGGTGCTGTAAGTATATGTTCCACTAGTAGTGTAAGTAGTGCCATTCCAAGTGTACGAGCTACAAGCTGTAACGTTTGTAGAAGATGTTGTTGGATAGTTTACAATAAGATTTAATGTAGCGGTACTGTCACAACCTAAAGCATTTAAAGTACTGTAAGTATAAGTTCCACTAGTTGTGTAAGTTGTTCCATGCCATATGTAAGAGCTACAAACTGTTTTATTGATGGTAGCAGTAGTTGGATAATTAACCGTAAGGTTCAAAGTAGTTAAACTATCACAACCTTTTGCATTTAAACTGTCAAATGTATAGCTGCCGCTGGTGGTATATGTTGTTCCATGCCATGTGAAGCTGCTGCATACTGTTTTATTAATAGTAGCAGTGGTTGGATAATTAACGGTAAGATTCAGTGTAGTTAAACTATCACAACCTTTTGCATTTAAACTGTCAAAGGTGTATGCTCCACTCGTGGTATAAGTAGTTCCATGCCATGCGTAGCTGCTGCATACTGTTTTATTAATAGTAGCAGTGGTTGGATAATTAACGGTAAGATTCAGTGTAGTTAAACTATCACAACCTTTTGCATTTAAACTATCAAAAGTGTAACTACCCGAAGTGGTGTAAGTAGTTCCATGCCATGTGTAGCTGCTGCATACTGTTTTATTAATAGTAGCAGTAGTTGGATAATTAACTGTAAGATTCAATGTAGTTAAACTGTCACAACCCTTTGCATTAAGACTGTCAAAAGTGTAACTACCCGAAATGGTATAAGTATTTCCATGCCATGTGAAGCTGCTGCATACTGTTTTATTAATAGTAGCAGTGGTTGGATAATTAACGGTAAGATTCAGTGTAGTTAAACTATCACAACCTTTTGCATTAAGACTGTCAAAAGTGTAACTACCCGAAATGGTATAAGTATTTCCATGCCATGTATAGCTGCTGCATACTGTTTTATTAATAGTAGCAGTAGTTGGATAATTAACTGTAAGATTCAGTGTAGTTAAACTATCACAACCTTTTGCATTTAAACTGTCAAAGGTGTATGCTCCACTGGTGGTATAAGTAGTTCCATGCCAGGTATAACTATTACAGACAGTCTTATTTATCGTTGCAGTGGTTGTTGCTTTTACAGTCAATACTAATGTAGCAGCACTATCACATCCTAAATAGTTCGTTAAGTGTGTAGTTTGAGTACCTGCTGTATTAAAGGTTAAGTCATTCCATAAGTATGGTAATGCCGATGGACAGATACTGATATTAGTGGAGGAAGTTGATGCTGGTTTTACAGTCAGTGCTAATGTAGCAGCACTATCGCATCCTGTTGCATTAGTTAGATGAACTGTATAATTTCCGGTTGTAGTATAGAACGAACCATTAAATAAATATTGAGTACCACTACATATAATTGCCGAAGTAGTAGAGGAAGTAGGTACGCCTACCGTTATTGGTGAATTTACTGTTGTTGTACAATTAGCTGCTGTAGATAATGAATAAGAAATTGTAGTACTACCACTTGAAACTCCTGTAACTAATCCTGCAGTTGATATACTTGCAATAGCTGTATTGGCAGAACTCCATGTACCACCATAAGTAGTATTTGCCAATGGAGTAGTATTACCCAGACAAACTAATGTACTTCCTGTAATAGCAGTTACAGATGGTACAGGATTTACATAAACTGATTTTGTTACTGATGTAGAACAACCAGCTGTATTGGTTACTGTATAAGTAAATGTTACTGATCCTGATCCTATAGTAGTTACACTACCACCGCTGTTTATAGTAGCAATTGAAGTTGTACCAGATGACCATACTCCTCCAGTTGTAGTACTGGATAAAACTAAAGGACTTCCCTGACAGATTGTAGATGCTCCTGTTATAGCAGCAACTGTTGGTAATGGTGTTACGGTAAGCACTAATATAGCAGCACTATCACAACCTACACTATTAGTAAAATGTACTGTATAAGTACCGGAAGTTGAATACGCAGTTCCATTGAAAGTATAAGTACTTCCTGCACAGATACCTGCTGTGGTGGTAGAAGATGAAGTAGCTTTTACCGTTAATACTAATATTGCAGCACTATCACATCCAACACTGTTGGTCAGATGTACTGTATAAGTACCTGATATAGTATATGCAGTACTATTAAATGTATAAGATGCGCCTGAACAGATTGTAGCATTAGTAACAGAGGACGATGTATTTTTTACTGTTAGTACCAGGGTGGCAGCACTGTCGCATCCAACTTTATTAGTCAGATGTACTGTATAAGTACCTGCTGTAGTATATGCTGTGCCATTAAATGTATAAGAAGCACCAGGGCAGATACTTACTGTGGTGGTGGAAGCAGAAGTTGCCTTTACTGTTAATATCAATGTAGCAGCACTGTCGCAACCAACACTGTTGGTTAAATGTTCTGTGTAGGTACCTTCTGTAGTATAAGAAGAACCGTTGAAAGTATAGGATGTGCCGGCACAGATACTGGCTGTAGTAGTAGAAGAACTAGTAGGTTTTACTGTTAATACTAAAGTAGCAATACTATCAATTCCCTTACTGCTGAGCAAATGTGCTGTATAGGTACCTGAAGTAGTGTAAGAAGTACCATTGAATAAATAAGAACTTCCGGAACAGATACTGGCTACAGTATTAGATAATGACACGACTGTCAGTATTAAAGAAGCCGAACTATCACATCCTGCACTATTAGTAAGATGTACTGTATAGGTGCCTGCAGAAGAGTATGCAGTACCATTAAATGTGTAAGAGTTGCCTAATGCAATAGTTGCTGTAGTTGTAGAGGTACTTGTTGGCTTGACAGTCAGTACTAAAGTAGCAGCACTGTCGCATCCTACGGCATTGGTCAAATGAGCTGTATATGTACCGGATGCAGTATAAGCTGTCCCATTAAAAGTATAAGAACTACCCGAACAAATGCTGGCAGTAGTAGAAGAACTGGAAGGTGAATTTACTTTTAATATTAAAGTAGCAGCACTATCGCATCCAACACTATTGGTTTGATGAGCAACATAAGTACCTGCGGTTGTATAAGCAGTACCATTAAAAGTATATGAACCTCCGTTACAGATACTTATATTAGTAGTAGAGGTACTAGTAGGATTTACCGTTAATATCAATGTAGCTGCACTATCGCATCCAACACTGTTGGTATTATGATAAGTGTAGGTACCAGATGTAGTATAAGTAGTTCCGTTAAAAGTATAAGAACCTCCTGTACAAATGCTTTTTGTAGTGGTAGAAGTGGAAATCTGCTTTACAGTAAGGTTCAACGTAGCAGCACTATCACAACCTGCACTGTTAGTAAGGTGTACTACATACGTACCCGAGGTAGTATAAGCAGTGCCATTGAACGTATAGGAACTATTGGAACAGATCGTAGCATTGGTAGTAGAACTACTGGTTGCATTCACTTTTATAGATAAAGTATCGTTACAACCCGCAGAATAAATAAAGTTATAACTACCCGCAGCAGCACTTGATAAAACCACAGAGGCAACTCCGTTGGTAGTATTACCTAATGTAGCACCAGCAGGATTACCTGGTTCAACAATCCAGTTGGCAGTTGTAGGATTTGTTCCTGTAAGTGAGATAGTAGAATTGTTACATACATTCTGATTAGCTACTACAGTTGGTTTGGCATTGATAGTTACAAAAGGAGAAATGGTGGTAGAACCACAGGTAAGGCTATTGCCCGATACACTATAATTACCTGTAACTGAAGGGCTGTAAGTTTGAGAAGTTGCACCACTGATAGGTGTACTGTTCAAATACCATTGATAAGATGCAAAACCACCCTGTGCTGTAAATACAGAAGGAAGACAATTGGAGGAAACAGTTGGAGGGGGCATACTGTTGGAAATGGAAGAGATAAAAGAAGACATAGAATATCCTCCACCTGATTCTACCATGGCAACGTTTATTCGGGCATTTACCGTGAAATTAAGATATGCAGGATTGCCTAACTGAGTATTTGTAAACTCAATAATATAGAATCCTGAGTTGGCTACCAACGTTCTCGGAGAAGTTAAAGTTTCCAGGTTAACGCCATTGAAATAAACTTTAGCAGTATCACTTTGTACTAATATATACCCAAAATAAGGAAGGGCGCTATTACCCGTATTGGAATTAGAAATAAATTTAGTTGTCTGTACATCAAATGAGCCTGCACAGGTAGTAATAGGTGGTTGTACTATCATATCAATTTCACAACCAGAGGCTGATCCTGAATATACAGCTACCGGTGAAGTAGAGGTAACGTAACAGGTAGAATAAGGGTTAGTACCATCACCATTTTGAATTGTAACATAACTACCAGCATTTGCTAATGTATAAGTTGTGGTTGCGCCACCCGAAATAGCAACAGTCACTTTTGTATTTGCAACAGTTGCTACTATTGTCGATTGCTCATAACCTGTATTGCCTGATGAACGAACAATAATATATGCAGACCCAAGATAATTAACCGGTATCATTTGCCCACAAACACCATCACCACAACCAGAAGTATTGTCTATTCTCATTCCTGATGTACCTACAATAGGATTATTAGAGGTTACTTCGCTTCCTAAAGCAGCCTGAAACAAATAACATTGTCCAGCACTAAGTGTAGTCAACAATTTGCCATTAAGATATATGTTAGTGCTATTATAAACAGCCATAAACCCATAAACAGCAGTACCAGATTCTCCATTACAACTTATTCCTGCAACATTAGCATAATAACCTACTCTGAAATCTGTACCTAACCCCTGATCGCCAAGGCTAGTAAAAGCGGAATTACCTTTCTGAGAACAATCTACATTTCCACCATAACAGGAGCCAGAGCAACTAACATTATCAGAAGCAATATTTCTAACCTGTACACCAATTGGAGACACAGCTGAAATTATTAAGCCTTGACCATTCAATACAGTATTTAGTAAATTTGCCGAAACACCAACTGGTGTAAAACGATATTGTAATGGAGTACCATAAACAGTAGTTAATGAATTGGAAATAACTGTACCATCACTTTTAGAAATAGTTACCGAAACCGGTGTAGTGCTCATAGTAGTAATTTCCAGCTCATTGGCATTATTGTTATAGGTCCATGGGGAAGGTGGAATATAATGCACTGTTGTGTATTGAGCCTTCAATTCCCCTAATGTAATAACTGATAAGAAGATCAATAAAAAGGCTTTTTTACATCCATTAAGAGTCAATAAATAATTAGCCTTCAGGCCATTAGAAAGAAAATTTTTCTTCATAAAATGGAATTACATAGTTATTGGAACGAAATATTGGTCGACAATATTGCAATTATTTTATTAAATTTATAGATTTTAGTAAATTTAATGATAATCTGCAACTTTTGAGTACCTGCAAAATTAAAAATATCTCGATTTCATTTACAAAATTCTTAGTTATTCAGCTGATAAAAAAGTGTATTCCGGTAAACAGTATGATTTTTCCGATGAACGGCTTTTATTGTTGGTTTAGTTGAAGGTAATATATAAAAAATAGAAGTAACCTAATCAACTACCTCGCAGCAGAGCTGACGAGGTATGGAATACATTTGTTTTATTTATCGCAGCAGAGCTGCGGGGATTTGAACCCAAAGAGATTAAATTATGGAATATTATAATGCATGAAACATTTTTTTTGAATACTAATTCATAAATGATCAAATCATGCTTATTGGGAGTAAATTAATTGTTGTTAAGTGGCTTTTGTTTTAATATCCGAATCTGTCTAAAAAGTGATCGGTTGATCAAGTTGTTTACAAACATGTTATCAACTTATAGTGCAGAAGTGTATAACCTGTAATATTGGATTGGCGGCTTACATTTATATTTGCCCACTATGTCTAAGTCAGTTTCGGATACTCCGCTCATGCAGCAGCACAAGGCTATTAAACAAAAATATCCTGATGCCATTCTATTGTTTCGTGTAGGCGACTTTTACGAAACTTTCGGGCAGGATGCTATACTGGCTTCGGGGGTATTGGGCATAACGCTTACCAAACGAAACAACGGATCGCCGAACAGCAGTGAGCTGGCCGGATTTCCACATCATGCACTGGATACTTACCTGCACAAGCTGGTGAAAGCGGGCTACCGTGTAGCGATATGCGACCAACTGGAAGACCCTAAGATGGTGAAGGGTATAGTGAAAAGAGGGGTGACCGAACTGGTGACGCCGGGGATAGCGACCAACGACAAACTGCTGGAACATAACAGCAACAACTTTCTGGCGGCAGTTCATATAGATGAGGAGAAAATGGGTGTATCGTTTCTGGATATATCGACCGGAGAATTCTTTGTGGCGGAGGGCAATGCCGACTATATAGATAAACTGCTGCAGAGCCTGAAGCCTGCTGAAGTGATATTTCAGCGCAGTAATCAGAAGTTTTTCAAGGAGACTTTCGGCAATAAATTTTATACCTATACGCTGGAGTCGTGGATATTTGAAGAGGCTTTTGCTACTGAGATATTGCTGAAACATTTTCAGACTCATTCGCTGAAAGGCTATGGTGTGGAAGCGATGCATGCGGGCATTATAGCGGCGGGTGCGGTGCTGCATTACCTGAAAGAAACGGAGCATCCTAACCTGCAACATATAACGGCTGTACAAAGAATAGAAAGGGAAGACTTTCTGTGGATGGACCGGTTTACGATACGCAACCTGGAGATTATCAACAGCGGTAGTGAGCAGGGCAATAACCTGCTGAAAGTGCTGGATAATACGGTGAGTCCGATGGGAGCCCGTTTGCTGAAACGCTGGATACTGATGCCTTTGAAGGACCTTCATAAGATTAACGAGCGACTGAATGCGGTGGAATTCTTTATTAAGAACATCGAGGCACGTCAGCAGATAGTGGCGGCTATAAAACATTGCGGTGATGTGGAAAGGCTGGTGAGTAAGTTGCCGATGAAGAAGATTAATCCGCGTGAAGTATTGCAACTTGCCAAGGGATTGCAGCAGGTGGACATTATGAAAACCCTGTGTAGTTCGCTGGACAATGATTATATAAAAAGACTGGGTGATAGTCTGAACGGTTGTCATATAATAGCAGACAAAATTATCAGTGAAATAAACGAGAACCCTCCTATTGCTACCAACAAAGGCAGCGTGATAAAAGAGGGTGTGAATGCGGAACTGGATGAGCTAAGGAAGATAGCGAGTGGTGGTAAAGACTACCTGCTGCAGATACAACAAAATGAGTCGGTAGCAACGGGGATATCATCTTTGAAGATTGGATTTAATAATGTGTTTGGCTATTTTCTGGAAGTGACCAACATGCACAAAAGCAAGGTGCCGGAGAACTGGATACGCAAGCAAACACTTGCCAACGCTGAAAGATATATTACCCCCGAGCTGAAAGTATATGAGGAAAAGATAACAGGTGCGGAAGATAAAATACTGACACTGGAGAACAGCATCTATGATCTGTTGCTGGTGGCATTGCAGGATTATATTGCCCCTATACAGGTGAACGGGAACATCATGGCGATACTGGATTGCATCAGTTGCTTTGCCGATAATGCTGTAAAATTCAAGTATAAGAAACCGACTCTTCATGAGGGATATGAGCTGGATATAAAGGCCGCAAGGCATCCGGTGATAGAGCGTAACCTGGAAGCGGGTGAACAATATATAGCGAACGATATATTTCTTGATCCTTTGAGTCAGCAGGTGATTATACTGACCGGACCGAACATGAGTGGTAAGAGTGCTTTGCTGAGACAAACAGCCCTAATTACACTGATGGCGCATATAGGCAGTTTTGTATCGGCAGATGATGCAAGGATACCATTGACCGATAAGATATTTACCCGTGTGGGGGCAAGCGATAACCTGAGCGGTGGCGAAAGTACCTTTATGGTGGAGATGAATGAAACGGCTTCGATCATCAATAATATGTCGGACAGGAGTCTGATATTGCTGGATGAAATAGGCCGGGGTACATCGACTTATGACGGCATATCGATTGCCTGGAGTATAGTGGAACATCTGTACCAATCACCCTGTAAGCCGAAGACTTTGTTTGCAACGCATTACCATGAATTGAATGAACTGGAGGAACAGTTTGATACTGTGAAGAACTATCATATTACCAATAAGGAAGTAGGCAATAAAATCATCTTCCTGCGCAAACTGGCGGCAGGCGGTAGTACCCATAGCTTTGGTATTCATGTGGCTAAGATGGCCGGCATGCCTCCATCGCTGATTAACAGGGCAAATGAAATACTGAAACAATTGGAAGACAGCAGGAGCAGCAATACAGATCCTAAAGAAGTATTGAGTCAGCAACATAAGCAGTCGACAGCACCTAAGCTGCAACTTTCCATCTTTGATGCCCATACAGAAACTTTTCAGCATATACGACAGGCATTGACAGAACTGGACATTAACAGGCTGACACCGGTGGAGGCGTTGATGAAGTTGAATGAAATAAAATCAATGATTAAATAGATACAAGGAGTCAGGAGTCAGGAGTCAGGAGTCAGGAGAATACAAAATACAAAAACTAAAGACTAAAGACTAAAAAAAGAAAAACTAAATCGTTTGGGTTTGCTTTTATAATTTATTTACAATACTTAGTAATGGAGTCCTGGGCGGGGGTGAGACCGAGATGAAGAGAGGTGTTCCAATCGGCACAGGCATTGGAAAGTTTGCCGGCTTTTAGTTCGGCAATGGCTTTGCTGAAGTAGGCTTCCTTATCATTACTGTTTGCTGCAATAGCCTGTGTGAAGGCATTTATGGATTGAGTATAGTCTTTCATCTGCAGGTAGATTAATCCCATATTGTTGTAAGCAACATTGTCTTCTATCTTCAGACTCAGTATAGTCTTACAGTCTTTAATGGCATTTTCATATTGCATGGTGTTGAAATAAGCCATGGCCCTTTTGTTGTAAGGCTCTACGAGTGATGGATTGAGA
>Ga0316217_10001956_pt1 | contig 25742 bp, 16 predicted proteins | sample 1anoAmetaG_FD_203633 | JGI IMG/M metagenome (GOLD analysis project Ga0316217, IMG submission 203633) | Freshwater microbial communities from Trout Bog Lake, Wisconsin, USA - 1anoA | ecosystem: Environmental > Aquatic > Freshwater > Lake > Hypolimnion/Profundal zone | place: USA: Wisconsin...
TCACCAGCGACAACATGCAGGGGACGCTGACGATCACCGACTCGACGATCACGGGCAACACCGGCGGGTCGTGGACCAGCGTCGGGTCCGGCACAGTGACGAACGTCGGGACGGCCATCGGCGTCAACGCCAAGAGCATCAGCGTGACCAGCTCGACCGTCCAGGGGATGCCCTGACGGGCGCGGTCACTCGTCGATCACGAACGCCGCGGGGCCTCGCCACGACGGGCCGAGCACGCGGGGGCGCTCCCGGACGGTCCCGCGGACGATGGGCCCGCGCGTCGGTGGGTTCCAGGGACGGGCTGCCGCCGGGTGCTGGGGGGAGGACGCCGAAGGGGTGCCGAGGCTCGACCGCGATCGCTTCTCTCGCTCGTGCCCGCGGGCTATACGATGCGCCATGCTCCTCACCGCGCGTGCCATCGCCGCAGCAATCACCCTTGGACTCGGCGCGCTCGCGTGCTCGAGCTCGACCGCCGGGGCCGTGACCACAGCGGGCGACGGCGGGACGACGTCCTCCGGCGCGGGCTCGTGCAAGACCTACACGGCCTGCGACGTGCTGACCGCGTCCGACGTCGGCGGCGCCCTGGGAGGCACCTACGCTGCGGGGAAGGAGGACGACCTCAGCCCGACGCCGAGCGCGACGCAGGCCGAGGAGGTCGTCTGCGTGTACTCGGCGCCGAGCACGGGCGGCGCCTACGCGTCGATCAACGTCCGCTGCTGCCCGTGCGGCGACAACGAGCCCGCGGTCGTGCGGTCGACCGCGGTGGGGACCGGGGCGACCGTCACCGACGTCTCCGGCGTCGGCGACACGGCGTTCTGGTCGGTGCTCAGCGCCAAGGGCCTCCCGGTCACGGGCGGCACGCTCTACGTGTTCATCGGCCAGGACCTGTTCCTCACCGTCAACGTCGGCGCGGGCACGAGCTTCACGGGAGACCCGATGACCGCGGCAAAGAAGCTGGCGCTCGACGCGATCGCCCGCCTGTAGCACTCGGTCGACCGCGGACGCGGCGAGTCGGGCGGCGTCTGACGTCCCCGCGCCCCGGCCGCGGACCACGCCGCCGTGCCCGCGACGCCGCAGGAAGGTGACCGGGTAGTGTGATAGGTTCCCGACCACCGTGACGGGCAACGCAGCGGGCGCCAGACGGAGCAGGTACGGCGAAGGCGACGTCCTCGGCGGGAAGTTCCGGGTCATCCGCACGCTGGGCGCCGGCGGGATGGGGATCGTGTACGAGGTCCAGCACGTCCTCACGTTCCACAAGCGCGCGCTGAAGCTCCTTCTGGTCAACGACGGGACCGATCTCGACTCCCAGACCGACGACGAGAGCGCGAGCGCCCGCCTGCTGCGCGAAGCCTCGGCCGCCGGGCGTATCGGCAACCCCCACATCGTCGAGACGTTCGACGCGGGCCTCCTGCCCTCCGGCGAGACGTACGTGGTCATGGAGCTGCTCGAAGGCGAGAGTCTGGCCGACCTCCTGCGGCGGCGAGTCCGCATGCCAGTCGAGGACGCCACGGACCTCGTGCTCCAGGCGTGCGTGGGCCTGCAGGCCGCGCACGACGCCGGGATCATCCATCGAGATCTCAAGCCCGGGAACCTCTGGGTCGCGCAGCGAGACGGGCGCCCGTTCGTGAAGATCCTCGACTTCGGCATCTCGAGGTTCGACCCGAAGCTGACCGATGAGACCGAGCTCACGCAGGAGGGGGCCGTCCTCGGTACGCCCAGCTACATGTCCCCCGAGCAGCTGAGCGCGGGACCGATCGACGCTCGCGTCGACGTCTACGCCATGGGCGTCGTGCTCTATCTCGCGCTGACCGGGCAGCGCCCCTACGGAGGCGGGTCGCTCCTCGAGATGATGCGCCGGATGTCGCGCGGCGAGCGCACTCCCCTGGGGGAGCTGCGTCCAGACGTCCCCGAGGGCCTCGTCGCGGTCGTCGACCGTGCCATCGCACCGGACCGTGCGGCACGCACGCCAACTGCCCGGCAGCTGGCCGAGGAGCTCACCCCGTTCGCGAGACCAGGCCACGCCCTCCGCGCGCCAGGTGCCGCGCTGCCCGAAGGAGGCGGAAGCCAGGCTGCCCCCCTCCCTGCGGCGCCCGCAGCGCCGAGGCCAGAGGCGACGCCGCAGACGCGTCGCGCCCGTGCGGCGATCGTCGTCGGCCTCGCGGGCGCCGCGATCCTGGCGCTCTCCGCGGTCGTCCTCTTCCACCACGGGAGGGCCGCCACGCCGGCGGTCGTTCTCGAGTCCGTCGAAGGAAGCGGGGTCGCCGCCCCGACTCCTGCGGCGAACGCGCCCGCACCGGGCGGCGGCACGGCTTCCGGGGAGCCCAGGTCCGGGTCGCCGTCGGCCGCCGTCACCGAGGCCACGTCCGCGAGGGCGAGCGCCCCGATCGTGCCTCCCCCCGCGCTCGGCCGGACCAGCACGCCTGCTGCGTCTGCCGCCGTCGCCGCGTCTCCCGCCCCGACCGCGTCCACAGCCCCGGCCATCGCGCGTCCTCCGTCGACTCCCAGGCGTCCAGACAACCTGCAGCGGACCAACCCCTACCAATGATGCGAGCCTCCGCCGTCTCTGTCCTCCTCGCGGCGACCGTCGTGCTCATCGCTCCGGCCGCCGCCGCTTCCCCGGACCCACGAAAGGTCGAGGCCGCCTCGCGGTTCGAGCGAGGCCTGCGCCTCTTCGACGAGCGCGACTACTCGGGGGCCGTCGCCGAGCTGACGCGCGCGTACGAGCTGCTTCCGAACGCCACCGTGCTCTACGACATCGGCGCGGTGTATGCCGCGATGGGGCGTCCCGTGGACGCCACGCACGCCCTCACCGAGGCGATCGCCAACCCCGGCACGATGGGAGCCGAGCAGCTCGCGCGGGCCAAGCAGATCCTCTCGGAACAGGCGGCCATGGTTGGACACCTGGCCGTCACGAGTCCTGTCCAGGGCGCGCACGTGGAGGTGGACGGTCTCGACGTCGGGGTCACGCCGCTGGCGAACCCCGTCGACGTCGCCGTCGGGACGCACGTGGTCGCCGTCTATGCGGCGGGCCACACCCCGCTGCGGCGCGAGCTCACGGTGTCGGCGCGCGCCACCGCAAGCGCGAGCTTCGAGCTGGTCCCCATGGACGGGAGGCTCGGCCACGTGCGGGTCCAGAGCAAGCTCCGCGGAGCCAGGCTCTTCGCGAACGATCAGGCCATCGCCACGACGCCGATCCAGTCGTCGGTCACTCTGGCGCCCGGCAAGTACCACCTGGAGCTCCGGCGCGACGGGTACGCGACCGCGCGCACCGACGTGACGATCGGCGAGGGGGCCGAAGCGGAGGTGGTCCTGGACCCCGTGGAGGACCCGTCGCAGGCGACTCCGCGCGGAAACCTGCTCGTCGAGCCGAGCGAGGACGAGTCGGCGCTCTCGGTGGACGGCATCATTCGCGGGATCGCGCACGCCCCGCTGGCGCTACCGGCAGGCCCGCACCACCTCCGGGTCGAGAAGGCCGGCTTCCTCGCGAGCGAGCGCGACGCCGACGTCGTGTCCGGCGAGACGCGCGTCGTCCGCGTCTACCTCGCCCCGACGCTCGAGACGCGAGAGGCCCTCGGGCGCAGCGTGAGCACCCGTCGGACAATCGGCTGGACTCTCGTCGGAGTTGGCCTGCCGGTCGCAGTGGCGGGCGGGGTCGTCTCGTACCTCGGGGTCGGCGCGCTCAGCGACGCGAACACCTACTACAACACCGTCGCCGCCTCCGAGACCAGCCCGACCGGGAGCTGCAACCCGAGGAACGGGACGGCGAGCCAGATGGTGGAGGGGACGACGTGCGCCGCGGCCGAGAGCGCGGCGCCGGGCAAGAAGACCAACGCGCAGACCGAGCTCGGCGTCGGCATCGCCGGGGCCGCCGTCGGGGCCGCTGCGGTGGTGACCGGGCTCGTGCTCATCCTCACGAGCGACGACCCTCACAAGTACGACACGGCGCCGGCCAGCGCGTCGGCGGCGCCGGCCTTCCGGTTCGGCGTGGCGCCCGGCGGAGTCTCGGTCTCCGGGACGTTCTGACCGCGTCCGGAGCGACTCGCCGTCCGTCTCAGGCGACGGGCGACGCCACGCGCGTCACTTGCCCAGGAGCCCCTGCGTCGCGCACGGGGTCGACAGGTCGGGGCTCACCACCCCCGTGATCGTCGCGCTGCCGGTCGCGGTGTTGATGCGGATTCGCCCCGCGCCGCCGCCGCCACCGCCACCCACGTTCCCGGAGCCGGGGTCGGGGGGACCGCCGTTGACGCCGTTGACGCTCGTGCCGCCGCTGCCCGCGCCCCCCGCCGCGGTCCCTCCGTCAAGGAGGGTGTCGCTGCCGCCAGGCGCGGGCGAGGCGCTGGCACTCCCGTCGGTGCCGGGATTGCTGCCGTGATACGCCCCGCCTCCCCCCCCATTGGCGGCCAGCACCCCATGGATGACCACGCTGGGCGCCTCGAGCAGGATCGCCCCCCCGCTCCCGCCACCGCCGGAGTAATCATTCCCCCCCTGTCCGGCCGCGTTGACGTGCGCCAGTGGCCCGACCGTGATGCTCTGTCCGGCGACGATCTGGATGGCGCCGCCACCAGCGCCTGCACTCCCGGCGCCGTGCGAGCCTGCGAGGAGGGGCACGAGGGTCGCCGTCCCGTAGGTAGGTCCCGCAGCGGGGACCGGCGCCGTCGAGTATCCCCCCGCTCCACCGAGCCCGCAGTACGACGCGCCTCCGCCACCGCTCGAGGTCGCGTACCCGACCCCCAGCCCGAGGCCAGCGCCGGGGCCTGGAACGCTCTCCCCGAAGCCCCCGGCCTCGCCGTCGCCGAGGTAGAGGGTCCCCTGGATGCTGACGGTCGTGAGCACCGCCAGGATCACCGGATTCGGCCCCGAGAAGGAGAGCGACGCGGTGTCGATGATCGTGAGGCTCTTCAGGATGAAGAGATCCGCCAGGTTCCCGTCGCTCTGGGTGACGGTGGTCCTCGCGGAAGGGGAGAATTGCCCGTTACAGTCGGTACTCGTCCCGCAGTCGTCGGCTCCCGTGATGGTGACGTCCGGCGCGTTGGCCCACCCCCCCCCGTCGCCGCCAAGCTCGCCCGCGTCCACTGCCGCGAGGCTGAAGTTCGACGGAGTGAACGCGAACGCCCCTCCGTCCCCCTTCGCTGCGGCAGGACTATCGACGCGGTCGGCCCGAGAGGTGTCACCCGAAGCGTCCGCGACGGTCGAGTCCCGCGTGCCCGCGTCGTGGGGGGGCTTCCCGCTGTCCGACGTGCTGGCCCCGGCATCCGCCGCGACGTCGACGCACACGCTCTGGGCTGACGTCGCGCCGGCCACGCACGACTGCGTCCCGAGGCAGCCCCCCGTGGTGCCGCTCGCGACGCCCGGGGTGCACGAGGCGCGACACACGGTCTCCGCGCACGTCAGCCCCGAGACGCACGGCAGCGTGTTCGAGCACGTCGCCTCTTGCGAGAGCTCGCAGACGCCGTTCGGGGCCAGGCACGTCGCTCCGTTGCAGTCCTTCGAGGTCTTGCACTGCTGGTGGCAGCGTCCGTACGCGCAGATGAAGCTCCCCCCGCAGTCGCTGTTGATCTCGCAGCCTGCCGCGAGACCCGTCAGCGGGGCTGGGCTGCTGCAGCTCACCGCGGTCAACAGCGCGGCGGCGACCATGGGGACCACGAGGCCCCCTACAACCGGATGCAATGCCCCTCGATGACGCTCTGCCTGAGTGGCCTCGTGTTGCCCGGATCTCATGGTCCCAGCTCCGATCTCGAAAAGGCTGCAGGATGCCGCAGCTACGCGACCGTAGGACAACGCAGGCCCCTTCGAAGGTCAAGAGGCGGTGCAGGCCCGTCGTCGACGTTCCGGGGCGGCGACCGCCGCGAGACGACGCGACGTCACCGCTCCTTGTCGGTGAGGCGGCAGCTTGTAGCGTAGTGGCGGTGTTCGTCCAGCGCGAGCGGTTCCTGCTGCTGGCGGTCACGGTGGCGCCGGCGAACGCCCCGGCGCGGCCGGTAGCGCCTGCGGCACCGATGGCGTCAGCGAAGCGCAACGCTGCCGAGCCGGGGTCGAGCTACGGCAGCAGGATCGTCGCGCCGGTCGTGGCCCGCGACCCGAGCGCACGATGAGCCTCGGCCGCGTCCCGGAGCTGGAACGTCTGGCGCACGTCCGCGTGAACCTTCCCCGCGAGCACGAGGTCGAACAGCTCGGCGGCCATCGCGCGGAGCGTCGCGGGGGTGTTCGCATACTGGAACAGCGTGGGCCGTGTCGCGTAGAGCGAGCCCTTCTGGGCGAGGAGCCCGAGGTTGAACGCCTCGATGGGGCCGGAGGCGTTGCCGAAGCTCACGAAGAGGCCGCGCGGCTCGAGGCAGTCGAGCGAGGCGGGGAACGTGTCCTTCCCCACCGAGTCGTAGACGACGCGCACGCCCTTGCCCCCCGTGAGCGCCCTGACGCGCTCGACGAAGTTCTCGCGGGTGTAGACGACCGCGTGCGTGCACCCCTTCGACAGCGCCAGCGCGGCCTTCTCCTCCGAGCTCACCGTCCCGATCATGGTGACGCCCAGCGCGCGGGCCCACTGACACGCGATGAGGCCGACGCCCCCGGCCGCGGCGTGGAAGAGGATGGTGTCCCCGGCCTCGAGCCGGTGGGTCTGCCGGAACAGGTACTGCACGGTCAGGCCCTTGAGGAGGAGGCTGGCCGCGGCCTGGTCGTCGACCCCGTCGGGCACGGGGATGAGCTTGTCGGCCGGCACGACGCGCTCGGTGCTGTAGGCGCCGACGCCCGTGGTGCAGTAGCCGACCCGGTCGCCCCGCCTGAAGTCGGCGACACCGGGCCCGACCGCGACCACGACCCCTGCCGCCTCCGTGCCCAGGCCCGAGGGCATCGGAAGCGGGTAGAGGCCCTGGCGGTGGTAGATGTCGATGTAGTTGACGCCCACGGCGGTGTGCCGAAGCCGCACCTCGCCCGGGCCTGCGTCGGGCAGGTCGACCTCGTCGTAGCTGAGCACCTCGGGGCCACCTGCCCGATGAAAGCGAACCGCGTGCGCCATGGCGTTGACCTTCGAGCCTCCGACGGACGAAGTCCAGCGTGACGGCGGGGTGGCGACGCCGAAGGCCCCGAGCCGCCCGTCGCCCCCTCCGGGTGACGAGCTCTGGTCCGCGTGGAACTTCGACTACTCTGGTGACCATGGCCCCCACCCAGGCAACGAAGCCCGCGTCCCCGGGGCGCGCGAGCGTCTCCCGCGTCCTCTACCCGACCGACTTCTCCCCGGCATGCACGGCCGCGCTCGACCACGCTGTGCGGCTCGCGCGGCTGGAGGGGGCCGAGCTCCATCTCCTGCACGTCGTGGCCTATCCCGAGGGGGTGCAGACCTCGGAGGCTGCGCTCAAGGACGCGTGCGGCGCGGCCAGGAAGCGGCTCGAGGAGCTCGGCGCGGGGCTCGTTGAGGTCGCGTCGGTGACGTTCGCGGTGCGCGTCGGCTCGCCGCACGTCGAGGTGATCGCCTACGCCCGCGCCGAGAAGGTCGACCTGGTCGTGATGGGGACGGCGGGCCTGAGCGGGGACCACGCGAACCCCCTCGGGAGCACCGCGGAGAGGGTGATCCGCGGGCTGGACATCCCCGTGCTCACCGTCAAGTCACCTCCGCCCGCGAAGCCGGCCGGGCGCGTCTGCTCGCTCTGCGCGAAGCCCTCGACGGACGTCATCTGCGACCCCTGCAAGGAGGCCATCCACGGCGAGGCGCTCCACCGGCGGTTCGGCAAGGGCTGAGTTGCCGCTCGGCGTGCGTCGACGTCACGCCCCGACGCGACCGCGAAGGCCCGCGCTCAGCGCTCCTCGAGCTGCGAGCCGCGGGGGACGAGCTTCGGTCCGTTGAAGGTCGACTGCGCCGCCGTGACGTGAGCGTTCGTACCGACGTCCATCGACGCCCTGGGGCCGACGAGCGTCGCGCTCCGGAGCGTCGCGTCGAGGTTGGTGCCGCCGCGCACGGCCGTCCCCCGGCTCTCGACCCGGCTCGAGGTCACCGTGAGGTGTCCGTTCAGGTTGAGCTCGACGCCGACGGCATCGCTCTTCACCACGGCGCCGCTCGACAGCTTCACCTTGCCGTTGTTCTTGATCGCGATGCCGCCGAGCTTCCCCTCCACGCTCGAGTGGTCGATCGAGACCTCACCGAGGTTGTCGGACGGGAGGGCGACCCCATCGGCGCGCAGCTTGCTGTCGTGGCTGACCACAACCTTGAGGTTGGTCGAGCCCGCCTCGACGATCTCCTCGGCGCTCGTGAGCGTGCTGTTCTGGACCGTGAGCGTGACGTTGGGGCCGTCGGCCTCGACCACGGACGTCGTCCCTTCGAGCGCGCTGTCGATGACCGTGATCTCCGCGTTCACGCCCGCCTTGACGACCACCCCCCCCTTCAGGTGGCAGCGGCGGAGCGTGAGCTTGCCGTTGACCCCTACCGTGACGAGCGTGTCGGTCCGGCTGCTGGTCAAGCCGTCGAGCTCGAGCGACTCGTTCAGCCCCACGGTCATCGGGAAATGCGTGAACCGCCCCTGCACGAGCGCCTTGGCCGAAGGGGCGAGGAAGATGAGCAGGGGGATGACGACGGGCAGGACGACCGAGACGCCGATGATCCACGCGAGGCCGCGGGCGGTGGTGGTCGCCGCCTGGGCCGCGGCCGCAGCGGTCGCCGCGGGCATGGCGATCTCGATGCGCGCGGGCGCGACCTGGACCGGCGCCTGGGGGAGCGGGTCGATGACGATGGGGGCGCTGCAGTAGTGGCACGTGTGGACGTAGGCCGCGGCGCGCGGCGCCGCGTCGAGGCGAGCCCCGCACTGCGGGCAGCTGGTCAGCGGCACGGACATGGCGCCTCTCAAGTTACCATGCGCGGTCGCCGTCGCCGTGGCGCCGCCGACCGAGACCGAGGTCGTGACGGCGCCCCAGCCCGACGGCCGGCTCGTCAGCGCCGTGGGGACCTCCACGTTAGACACGCCGCCAGCACCCGAATAGGCTCCGCACCATGAGCGTCCAGCCTGCGTTCTCGCTTCAAAGCTACGCGGATGTCTGCGGAGAGGCGATGGGGGTCGCCGGCGCCGACTACGTCGCGATCGCGGCGCGGCACGGCCTCGACCGAGGGACCTGGGAGCGCGGCATGGCCGAGTGGAGCGCCGAGCTCGCCCGCGCCGGCGACGGCTCGCCGTTGTCCCGCGAGTTCATGGCGATGCTCACCGCGGCGCTGGAGCGATCCGTCGGGCCGCACGCGCCGGTGACGCTCGACGACTACGTCGACATCAGCGCGCGCTGCATGTCCGGCCAGCCCGCGGACCAGGTGATCGCCGAGCATCACCTCGACATGCGCCGCTTCACGCTCGCCGGCTACAAGTGGAAGGCGCGGGGAGAGCGGGACAAGCGGCTCGAGGTCTACATGGCGCTCCGCACGAAGAAGCGGATCGCCGAGCTGACCAACCGGGCCGAACGGTCGCAGTTCGCAGTGATAGGCCCGGGGAACCTGGTGCGGGCGCGACGCTGCCGCAACTGCGGCGCGCTCAAGGCCGTCAAGCCGACCACGGCCTACGTCTACTGCGACTACTGCGCGCTCTGCTTCGACTACGACGCGTCGGTCGAGTTTCGCGATCAGACCGCCCTCGACAGCGATGACGTCGACCGGGCGCTCGGCGCGGTCGTCGGCGACGAGCTGAGCGCGGCGCTCCGCGCGGGGGATCGCGAGGCGTACGCGCGCGTCGCCCGCTGGCAGGCTGACGTGTCGATCGAGATGTGCCCCCTGGCCTACTCGCCGCGCGTGAAGGACCCTGGCTACCGGCGCCGGATCGTCGACGACGTGCTCGTCCCCTGGCAAGTCCTCACGGCGTTCGACGAGCAGGCGCGGGAGGGGACGCGCCGGTTCCAGGCGGCGCTGCGCGTCGCGATGCGGTCCCGATCGCTCGCGGACATCACGGCGCTCTACACGGTCGCGCGCGCGGGCTGGCAGTACGAGGCATCGCTGTTCGACCGCGCCGGGCTCTTCGCCCGTCACCCCGACGGGTACGACCCCGCCATGTACCTGTACGTCAACTCGTCGGTGTTCGTGCGCCCGTGGCTCGCGGTGCTGTCCGAGGCCGACCAGCGGCAGCTGCTCACGACGGCGGGGGTCGCGTGCGACTACGTCCCGGCGCCACACCTCGCGTTCTTGCCGTGCGGCTGCGGCACCTGCGGCGCGCAGCTCCAGGTCCCCCCGGGCGCCAGGCGGATGGTCTGCGAGGCGTGCGGGAACGTCCTCGAGGTCGGCGAGCACCAGTTCCCCTGCAGGAACTGCGGCGCGCCGCTGTCGATGCCGTCCGGTGGCACCGACGTGGTGTGCGGCGCGTGCAACGCGCGCTGGGTCCGCTGACGGAGCGCTGCCGCTCGCCGCGGGGCTCGCGCAGAGGAGCGGCCCGGCCGCCCTTCACGGACCCGGGGCCAGCCGCACGCTCGACGGGCCGACGAGCCGGAGCACCGCCTGGTCCCCAGAGAGGAAGCCCGCCGCGCCCGCCGCCGCTGCGACGGCGCCCGCGGACGACTCCACGGCGACGCTCGACCCGCTGACGGTCGTCACGGTGACCAGCGGGCTTGACGTCCCCGCGCGCAGGGAGAGATCGAGCGTGAGCGTGAGCGTGTCGCCGGGGCTGCTCGGCGTCCACGCGACGAGGACACCCGACGCGTCATCGGCCACCCGTACGACCCCGCCGTCGAGGCACGTCGCGGACGCCGGTCCGCGCACCCAGGCCGACGCCGCGTCGTGGCCCGCCATGGCGGCCAGGCTCACGGTGGACGGGTCGGTCGCCGCGACGAGCGTGTCGATGCCGTCCGGGAGGAGCGGGAGGATGGCGCCCGCGAGGACATAGAGCGGAGGCTGCCCGAGCGGCGCCGGCGCGGTGAGCGTCGTGGGCCCGGCGACGGCCGCGCCGCCCCGGTAGGGGAACCACTCGCCGGGCGGCAGGTGCACCGAGCGCGACGTCGCCCCTGCGGCGACGACCGGAGCGACGAGGAGGGACGGGCCGAGCAGGTACTCGTCGTCGGCGAAGGCGGGCGCGTCGGGATCCGTCGGGTAGGCGAAGGGGAGCGGGCGCACCGTCGGGGTCCCGTCCGCCTGGGCGGCCGCGAGGAGCGTCGCCAGGTAGGGGACCAGGCGCTGGTGCAGGCGCGCGAGCGCGGTGTACGTCGCGACGGCGTCGGCGTCGTAGTTCCACGGGTACTTGTTCTCGCCGGGGCCGAGCTGCATGACCATCGAGAGGGCGGTGTGCTCGGCCCAGCGCAGCAGCGACTCCTTCGTGGGGGCGCCCCCCCGGTAGCCGCCCGTGTCGGCGCCGTAGAGGGCGAAGCCCGAGGCGGCGAGCGTCTGGAGAGCGACGATCGAGGATGGCAAGCCTCCGACGAGCTTCAGCCCCGCACCGTTCGCGTCGCCGTACCGCTCGAAGCCGTTGTCGAGGTCGCCCGGCCACACGATGTCCGCCACCGCTGCCCCGCCGTAGGTCGAGGCACGGACGATGAGGACTCCGCCGCCGGAGGACCCTGCCTCCGCCGACGCGGCCAGCGCCTGCCGGTACGCGCCGTGATAGCCGAGCGGGTAGTCTCGCGCGGTCCGCTCCGTCTCGCCGTCGGCGAGCGAGAGGCCGAGGCGCTGACCGAACAGCGACGGGATCATGTCCTCCGCGTAGTCCAGCTTGAAGCCATCGAGGCCGACGCTCACCGCACGGGACGCCCGGCTCACCCAGAACGACGTGGCCGCGGCGCTCGTGAAGTCGATGAGGCCATAGGGGCCAGGGGAGCCAGGCCCCAGCGCCCCCATCGGGGCGCCCCCTTGCTCGACGAAGTAGCCCGCGTCCGCGGCCACCCGGTAGAGGGCCTGCGCTTCGTCCTGGGCTGCGGTCGCCGACGGCGATCGCAGGTAGGGGCTGTTCCAGGCGAAGACCTTGAAGCCGAGCGAGCGCATGCTCGCCGTGAGGCTCGCGGGGTCGGTGTAGCGGGTCGGGTCGAAGTCGAGCGTGTCCATCGAAACCTGCCAGCCGTCGTCGATCCAGAAGGCCGTCGTGGGGATGTGCAGCGCCCGGATGTGGGCGACGTCGCCGAGGAGCTCTGCCTGGCTGTCGACGTGGCGCCACATCATCGGGGCGAGCGCCCAGACGGGCGTGGCTCGCTGCAGGCCCGTGAGCTGCGTCAGGCGCGCGACGACCGCGAGCGGGTCGGGGTCGACCACCACCGTCACATCGAGCGCCCCCCCCTCGAAGGTCGCCCGCACGACGCTCGCGTCGGTCGCCGCGACGTCCCAGGCGCCCGCCTGGCGGTCCTTCACCAGGACGCCGTAGCCGCGCGACGACACGAGCCACGGGACGGGGACGTGGCGGTCGGTCGTGCTCGACTCGTAGGCCGTGTCGATCTCGAGCTGCATGCCGACGATCTCCCCGCGCGGGTCGACGTGGTCGTAGCGCTCGCCGAGGCCGCTGTAGAAGCCGCCGTCGGACGCGAGGGCGAGCGACACCAGGACGACGTCCGCTCGCGGGTCGATCGCGACGAGGTGGAGGACACCGGGACCCGGGCTGTCCATCGTGATGGCCGCCGGCGGCAGCGGACTGAAGGCGTCGGAGGCCAGGTTCTTCGGGTCGTGGAAGCCCTGCGGTGCGACCGCGTCGACCGCGCCCGAGAGCAGAGGGGCCCCCGGATGCGTGGCCAGGACGGTCGCGCCTCCCCGGGTGATCGTGAGCTGGCCTGCGGCGGTCAGCGTGGCCTCGAGCCCGGGACCGAACGCGAGCGTGAGCGTCAGGGGCGCGGTGGCGCCGACCGTGGCCCCTACCTCGCGCGCCGCCGAGTCGAGGCGCGAGGAGTCGACCGCGCTCGAGGCGTCACGACCGGCGTCGCCGCGCGAAGGGGCCGACGCTCCGGGCGTGCTGCAGGCGAGGAGACAGAGGGCCAGGGCGGAGGCTCCGTGGCGCAGGGACGTGAGCCGCATCGGGGAGAGAGTAGCGCCGGAGCGGCGAGGGGGGTGGCGGGAGGTGGGCTCCGCCGGCGGGGCGAGGGTCGGGGTCGGGGTCGGGGTCGCGGTCGGGGTCGCGGTCGGGGTCGGGGTCGGGGTCGCGGTCGCGGTCGGGGTCGGGGTCGGGGTCGCGGTCGGGGTCGGGGTCGCGGTCGCGGTCGCGGTCGCGCGGGACGTCAGGGTCCGAAGCGAGAGCCGTCACGTTCGCCTCCCGTCCCCTCGGGTTTGCGACCAGTACCGTTGGGTTCTCGTCGGGGAAGGCCGCATCCGTGGCGTCGACGGGCGGGTCCCTCGCCTGGACGGGCAGGTTCGCCTCGAGAACCGGCGAGCGCTCCACGGGTACGGGCGTGTACGTCGTCCGGTCGCACGCGTCCTGTCCCCGAGCTCGCGGTCGCCGGCGTCAGAACAGCATCCCGACGCGGAGGAGGTCGACCGTCGGCAGGACGGCGCCGAGCGTCCGGATGGGGGTGCTCTCGCGGACCTGGAGCGCCACCGCGTCCGGCAGCGTGGTCGAGAACCTCGACGTCACCGGGAGCTGGATGCCCCCCTCGATCCCGATCGTGAACCCCTGCGACGTGGTCCAGAGGAAGCCGAGGCGCGGGTTCACGAACCAGACATCGAGGTTCCCCGACGACGTCAACGACCAGACGCCCACGCCGTTCGTGACCTGGGCGTTGACCCGCTGGTAGCCGCCGCGCAGACCGAAGAAGAAGGCGCCGCGGAAGGGGAAGACGCGCACATCGCCGCTGGCGGCCCAGGACGAGACGTCGACCCCGCTCACCGAGACCTTCGGAAGCAGCCCCGCCTCGGCGCCGAGCCCCACGTAGCCGCCGACCCTCGAGAGGAGCTCGAGCGACAGTGGCCGCGGGAAGCCGACCCCCGCGATCGCGCCGAGGCGGAAGGGCTCCGCGGGGGGGGGCGGCGCGTCGCGTGACACCCGATCGGGGCTCATGGGGACGGACGGTGCCGGGCTGTCGGCGTTCACGAGGCCGCTGGCCGAAGGGATCGCCCGGGCGGCGCGGGTCCACGTCACAGCGAGGAGCATGCAGAGCGCGGTGAGGGCGGCGAGGCGCACGCTGCGGCCTGCGACGCTCGGGTCTCGACGGCACAGACTGACACGCGCCCCGCTCCCGGTAAGGGCCCGCGCCCCTGCGCCCGCCGCGGCGCTCTTCGACGCGTCGGTTGCCTGCTCATTCCTGTGACAGCCGGCGCTGCAAGCTCGATTGGTCATGGCCTCTGCTCCCTCGCGGTGAGCCCCCGGTCATTCACCAAGCATCGCGCGTGCCGCCGTGGAGGGCGGCGTGCGCCCAGAGCCTCCGCGGCGCGTTCAGCGGCACGTGTGGGCGGGCATGCAGATGCCGGACTGACAGTCGAAGTTGACCTTGCACCCCTTCCCGGTCGCGCAGGCGCTGCAGTCGCTGCCGCCGCAGTCGACGTCCGTCTCGTCGCCGTCCTGCCGGTGGTCCGAGCACTGGGCGTGGGTGCAGATGTGGGAGACGCCGTCGCAGGCGTTGGTGTCGCAATCCTCGTCCTGGAGGCAGGGCGTGCCCAGCGGCCCGACGGAGCCGAACGGCGTGCAGCATCCGAGGGCAGGAGAACAGGCGGTGGGGGACGACCAGACGGGACACCCCGAGTCGCTGACCGCGCACGTCGTGAGCTCGGCGGTGAGCTTGGTGCACGCCGGGTTGGCGCAGACGTACGCGGTGCACTGCGTGTCGCCCAGGGGGCAGGCGCGGAAGCACGCGCGCGCGGCATCGTGGGCGTCGGTCGCCGCGTCGTGGCCGGCGTCGTGCCCGGCGTCGAGCGCCGCGTCGTGCCCCGCGTCGACCGCAGGGGGGGCGTCCGCGACAGCATCACGTGCGTCGGTCGCTGCATCGTGCCCTGCCTCGACGGCAGGCGGGGAGTCACCCTGCACGTCCCCGTGGCCGTCCGCGGCATCGGGAGATCGCGCGTCGGACGCCGGCGCGACCCACGCGTCGACGCCGGCGTCGCGCCCCGCGTCGAGGGGACCGCGCCCCGCGTCCCGGACCGGAACCGTCACGTCGTGAGCCCGCGGCGCATCGACGGGCGCGCGGGAGCCGCCGCCGTCGAGGCCGGGCAGCGACCCGACCGGCGGCTCGGGTTCGACGAGGCCGCAGGAGACCATGGCGATCGCGAGAGCGAGGAGCGCGCCTACGTTTCGAAGCATGCCGGCAGAGCCCCTTCATGAGTGGCGAGTGGAGCGCAGCCCCGTATCGAGTTGCCCTCCGTCAAGCATAGCGTCGACCACCCGCCCATCCATGATCACTGCGTGATCGCTGCGTGAGCGCAGGAGGCGCCGCGATGGTCCGGTGCATCGCCCTCCTGGCGCGAGGGCGGTCGGCACCGGCATTCAGGCCGCTCCGCCTCGACGCCCCGGCTGGGCGTCCGTAGGGGCATCGGATACGGTCGGGGGGGTGAGAAGCTCCCTCGGGGCCGCGGCCCACCTCGTCGTCGCCGCCGGTTGCTCGGTCGCGGCCTGCTCCTCGGCCAGCGTCTCGCCCACCCACGACGCGGGCCACGGGGCGGCGAAGGACGCCGCGGTCGACGCCGGGCCGCGGGACGGCGGCCGCGACGCCGGAAGCGAGCACGACTCCGGGGACGCCGCAGACGCGGCAGCGGTCGTCCGCGCGTTCCCGGCGCCCGTCGTGGCGGGCACCCCGTCGACTGACGTGGTCGCGAACGCGGGCGCGACGTGCGGCCAGGGGGCTGCATGCTCTCGACCAACGGCCTGACGACCACGACGATCCCGCGGCTGACCGTCGGCCCGTCGAGCTACGGCGTCCTCTTCGTCACGGGGGGGGCCGACACCCTGGTCGACACGCCCACCGAGCGCGCGTCGTTCGCGAGCCTGTGCCAGGCCGGGATGCCGGCGCAGTACCTCGAGTGCGCCGGCGCGGCTCACACGAAGACCACGGCCTGGGCCCTCCCCGAGATCCTGACGTTCCTCGGCGACCGGGTCGCCGGCAAGCCGTTCGCGTCCAGCTGCGACGTCGGTGCCGCCGTGACGTGCCTGGGCACGCCCGACGGGGGGTAGCCCAGCACGCAGAAGTCACGCCGCGGGGGGCGCCTCCGCGGCTCCGGGCCCGGCCAGCGACTCGGCCTTCGCCACCGTCGCGCCGCCCGGTGCCGCGGCGCCGTCCTCCGTCGCCCACTCACGGTGAATCCGCGTCGCCACGTAGAGCGCCGGGAACGAGAGGAAGAGGCCGACGAACCCGAACGTCTCCTCGAACGTCAGCAGGCTCAGCACGAGGATGAGCCCGGGCAGCTTGACGTGCTGCGCGGCCAGGCGCGGCGTCAGGTAGTAGCTCTCGATCTTGTGCAGGACGAACGTGACGCCGAGCATCACGCCGACCGCCCACGCCCCGCGCGTCTCGAAGGCGACCACCGTGAGCACGGACCCCGCGATGAAGTTCCCCACGACCGGCAGGAGCCCGCACACGAGGATGAGGATGAAGAGGAGCGACTTGTGCGGCAACCCGAGCACGACGAGCACGGGGAAGGTGATCACCGCGTTCACGAGCGCCGTGACCCCCTGCATCTTGACCGTGATCGCGACGGCGTCCCCCACGTAGCCGAGCCAGCGCGCCATGGTTCCGGAGACCGAGTCCGGCACGAGGCCGCCGAGCCAGTGATCGATCTCGTCGCGCTCGAACAGGTAGATGACCGAGAGGACGAAGCCGATGAGGAGGTAGAGCGCGAGGTGGGCGAAGGCCGTGGCGTAGTGGACGGCCTCGAGCGCGTGTGCCTTGACGGTCTCCGCCGCTCCGCCTCCCCCCCCCTCGCCGCCCGCGACGTGCCGCAACCGGTCGACGATCGGGTGATCGAGGAGGTGCTCGGCGTACTCGCGGCCCTCGGCGCGGATCTCGTGGACGCGCGGCAGCAGCGCGTGGACCGCCACGAAGATGCTCGCGCCGAGCGCGGCAACGACCGCGAGGAGGATCGACGCGACGCCGCCGCGACGCTCGAGCCCGACCCGATCGTGGAGGAAGTCCGCCGCTAGCGTCAGCGACCGCACGAGGATGACGAAGCAGACGAAGACCGGCGCGAGCTCGCGCAGCCCGTAGAGGATCCCCACGAAGAGCACGACCGCGAGGAGCCGCCGCCATTTCGGATCCGAGGGGAGCGGGACGTAGTTCGATCGCATGCTCGGGATGGGAGCTTCTTACGGGAGGCGGAGCAAGCGGAATTGATGGGCTCCGGCGAGGCGACGGCGCCGGTTCACTGCGCGTCGGCCGGCGCCGCGAGGTCGGCCACGAAGGCCTCTATCCGCCGCGCCACGCTCTCCGCGTCGCCCACGCCGCCGTAGCGCAGGGCTCCGTACTCGAGGACGATGCCGGCGGCGCCATCCATCGAGGCGGCGCGCAGTCGTTCGGCGTAGCGCTCGAGGGGCTCGCTGTCGGGACGCGGGTAGCCGCGCCGGGCGAGCGCCGCGAGGAGCCGCGAGAAGCAGGGGAGCGGCCCGGCGCCCGGATCGATGGGCGCGGCCTGGGATCGCCGCGCGCGACGGGCCCGCCACCAGCGGAGGGTCACGAGGGCGACGACGGCCACGGCCAGGAGGACGGCGCCGTGCCACGGCCGGACGCCCCACGAGACCCCTGTCATTCGATCCAGGAGGGCGAGCAGCGCGTCGCCGACGGCATCGAGCGCCCGGCGATCGCGGCGAAGGTTCGCCTCGGTCGGCGGCGTCGGATCGAAGGTCGTCCAGCGGTCGCCCCCGACCCACGCCTCCACCCACGCGTGCGCGTTCCGCTCCCGCACGACGTCGTAGTCGCCGACGGCGTTGTGCTCCGCGACGCGGAAGCCCCCCACGACGCGCGCCGGGACGCCAGCGATCCTTCCGAGGATGGCCAGCGCAGACGCGAAGAGCTCGCAGTGCCCCCGGCGCGTGCGCAGGAGGAACGTGACGATGGACGGGTCGCGCGTCGCGGTTGCGGGGGTGGCGTCGAGCGAGTACGTGAAGTCGCGGCGGAGGTGGTCGTCGATCGCCGCGAGCCGCGCCGCGGGGGTGGTGGCACCGCGAGTCCACTCGAGCGCGAGGGGCTCGAGGGCGGCGCGAAGCCTGCCAGGGACGACGAGGTCCGTGTCGGTCGGAGGGGCGACGCCGGGCCCGGGGGCGCCGACCTCGAAGAAGAGGGGGGTCGCCTGGTCGTCCGGCAGGGGCCGGAGCGCGCCGAAGGCGTCGGCGAGCAGCTCACCGCGAGACGTACCGAGACGCCCGGCTCCCAGCGGCGCGAAGAAGCGCGCCGCGGGGTCGGCGTGGCCGAGCGCGCCGACCGCGCGGATCTCGGTGACGCGGGGACCGTCGGGCCTCCCGGTGGCCGCGGGCACCCTGACCGGAGGGCCGCTGCCGACGCTCTCCCAGCCCCCTCGATCGTACGTGTCGTAGACGCGCCCGCGGAGGTAGTCGACGCGCGGCCCGTAGACCCGCGCGACGAGGGCGTCGGAGCCGAGCAGGCCGTCGAGGGACGCGGCGCCGAGGCGGTCGCCGAAGCCGACCTGGGCCGCCCCGCTCGGGAGGACGAAGCGCTCGAACTGGCGCGTCGTGAAGCGCTCGACGCGGGGGAGCGCGAGCATACCGGCCGCGGAGAGCCCGCCGACCGCCAGGAGCAGGCCGATCAGCGCGCGCGGCGCCGCGCCTTCGACTACCGACCAGCCGAACCTCGCGTCGCGGGCCCGTGCGCTGATGACGATGGCCGCGAGGGCGAGGACGACGGCCACGACGTAGACGAGTCCGACGCGGCGCTGACCGCACGCCACGAGCGCCGCCGCCACGAGCCCGAGCTCCGGTCGCGTCCCCCATTCCGGGTCGCTGAAGAAGCGGCGGGTCAGCGCGACGAGCAGCGCGGTCGCCGCGACGACGCCCCATACAACGCTCGGCGCCGGCGAGTGCGGCACCGGGGTGCCGACGAGCGCCTTCGCCCCCCATAGCGCGGCGACGAGCCCCACCACGAGCAGCAGGGCTCGCTGTACCCAGGGCGGCGGAGCGAGACGCTGCGCGAGCGGGAGGGCTACCGCGAGCCCCACCACGACGACGACCGCGAAGAGCGCGGCGTGCGTCACGAACACGAACAGCGCCGTCGCGACGAGGAGCGGCAGCGCGGCGAGGGCCCGCGCCTTCACAGGGAGAGCGCCTCCCCCCGGCCGATGGCGTCGGGGGAGACCGCGACGAGGTCGCCATCGCCAGGGGCAACGGCGTCGCGGGTCACGAGGAGCGTCGTACAGGCGACCCCCGAGCCAGCGATGCGCTGCCGCAGGGCCTGTCGCGGCTCGTCCCAGGCGAGCGCGATGAGAACGACGCACGACAGGCGCGGCAAGTGCGGACCGAGCCTCCGGACCAGCGAGCGGGGCTCGATCACGCCTGCCGGCTCGACGACGGCGAGGAGGTCGAGCGCCTGCTCCAGGAAGCCCAGGCTCCGCCCGAGCGTGAGGCTGTGGACCTGGTCGCCGACCACCAGCAGGTCGATGAGCGCCTCGCCGCGGCTGAGGTGGGCGACCACCCCCGCGGCGAGCGAGAGCGCCGCCTCGAAGGTCGCGGAGTCGGCCGCCCCGCCATCGGTGTCGACGACGACCCCGATGCGGCTGAAGTACTCCTCCTGGAACTCACGGACGACCGGGACGCCGGTGCGCGCCCAGCTCCGCGCGTGCAGGTCCCGGACGGGATCGCCCGCGCGGTAGGGGCGGATACCGAGTAGATCCATCGACTCGCCCGTCCTCGATGCGAGCGCGACCCCGCCGGGCTGGTGGCGGCGACCGACGGGGGTCGTGAGGCGGACGACGTTCGCGATTCGCGGGACGGCGAGGAAGGAGAGATCGTTGCTGTCGACGCGCCGGCCGGTCGTCAGCCCGAGCGGTACGAGCGGCGCGACGCGGAAGGTGTCGAGGTGGTGTGCCCCCCGCCTCGTGAAGCGCGCCTGCACGTCGGCGCGCGCGACAGCCCCCGCGTCGAGCCTCGGTATGGCTGGGCGCGGGGTCAGCCATCGGCCGTCCCACGGGAGGAACGGCCCGCCCACGCGGAGCCCGGACCGGGCCCGCTCCCCACCGTTCCGGAGCACGAGCGACAGGGTGATCGGCTCGCCGACGGTCACGCGGCGTGGGGCGGAGACCTCGAGCGTCACCCCCTCGAGCCCGAGGAACCGGCTGGACGTCAGCGACGCCAGCAGCAGCGCCACGAGGACGCAGAAGAGGGCGTAGGCGTCGCTGCGCGCGACGTCGAGCGCCGAGAACGCGACGACGACCGCCACCAGGGCCATGAAGCGCCCCTCGTCGGTGAGGGCATCGTAAACGCCGTACACGGTTCCGAGGAGGCGCACGCCGAGGGTGCTCCGCACGACGTCGCGCGCGGCCTTGCCGTCCGGCAAGAGGATGTGGTTGAGGCGCGCCCAATCGATCGCCGCGCGCCTCCCCATCGCTAGGTCGGAACGCTCACGGTACCGACGATCTGCCGCACGAGCGTCGCTCCGCTGGTCCCCCCGTAGCGCGCCTGGGTGGTCAGCCCGATGCGGTGCGCGAGCACGTGGACGGCGAGCGCCTGCACGTCCTCGGGGCTGACATAGGACCGCCCGGCGAGGAAGGCGCGCGCCTGCGCCGCGCGGAAGAAGGCGAGGGCGCCGCGCGGGCTGACGCCGAGCTCGATCCCCTCCGAGTCGCGGGTCTGCCGGACGATGCGGAGGAGGTAGCGCGCGACCGGCTCCTTCACCTCGACCTCCCGCACCGACGCCTGCATTGCGAGGAGGTCTTCCCGGGTGCAGACCGCGCCGACACGCGCGAGGGGGTTCTCTCGCTGCCGGGCGTAGAGCATGGCCAGCTCGTCGTCGACCGGCGGGTAGCCGACGTCGAGGCGGACCAGGAAGCGGTCGAGCTGCGCCTCGGGGAGCGGGTAGGTCCCCTGATAGTCGACCGGGTTCTGCGTCGCGAGGACGAAGAAGGGCTGCGGGAGGGGGTGCGTGACTCCGTCAATGGTCGCCTGCGCCTCGTTCATCGCCTCGAGCAGCGCCGACTGCGTGCGCGGCGAGGCGCGGTTGATCTCGTCGGCGAGGAGCACGTTGGTGAAGACCGGGCCGCGGTGGAACGAGAAGGTCCCGTCCTTCGGGTTCAGCACCTGCGAGCCGAGGATGTCGGTCGGGAGGAGGTCCGGGGTGAATTGCACCCGCGTGAACGTGATGCCAAACGCGCGCGCAAGCGCCTGCGCCATCGTCGTCTTTCCGACCCCGGGGACGTCCTCGATGAGCACATGGCCACCGCCCAGGACGCCGACGAGCAGGCTGTCGATGACCTCTGCCTTCCCCGAGAGGACTCGACCGAGCGCCTCGCGAACACTGGCGATGTGCGGGTTCACGCTCACTCGACCGACGATCATACACTCGCCGGCGCCCGCCGCCCGGCGAGATGCGACGCGCTACCCCCTCCGCCGCGACTCCGCGAAGAACCGCCCGGTCGCCGTCTTCGCCTTGAACAGGCGCTCGGGCTCCCCCTCGAAGACGACCTCTCCCCCGTTCGCCCCAGCCTCGGGCCCGAGCTCGACCACCCAGTCGGCGCTCGCGATCACGTCCGGATGATGCTCGATCACGACCAGGGTATCGCCGCGCTGCACGAGCCGATCGAGGACCGTGATGAGCTTGCGCACGTCACCGAGGTGCAGCCCCGTCGTCGGCTCGTCGAGGACGTAGACGGTCGGCTCGTGAGCCGTCCCCGCGGTCAGCTCGGCGGCGAGCTTCAGGCGCTGGGCCTCCCCCCCCGAGAGGGTGTTCGACCCCTGGCCGACCTGCACGTAGCCGACGCCGAGGTCGCGGAGGGTCTCGAGCGGGCGGGCGATCTTCGGGTGCGCCGCGAAGAGCTGCGCGGCGTCCTCGGCCGAGAGGTGGAGGACGTCGCCGATGGTGTGCCCGGCGTAGCGGATGTCGAGGGTGGAGGGCTCGAAGCGGGCACCGCCGCACGCGTCGCAGGGCGAGACGACGTCCGGGAGGAACGCCATCTCGGAGACGATGACCCCCTGCCCTTCGCACGTCTGGCAGCGCCCGCCGCTCGCTGTGTTGAAGGAGAAGCGCCCCGCGGCATACCCGCGCGTCTGCGCCTCGGGGAGGCGCGAAAACAGGCGGCGGATCTCGTCCCAGATGCCGAGGAACGTCGCCGGGACCGACCGCGGAGTCCGCCCGATCGGGGACTGGTCAACGGCCGTCGCGCGGCCGACCCCCGCGAGCTGCCCCTTCTTGCCTCTCTCCCCCTTCGCGACGGACGGCTCGACCGCCCGGAGCCGATCGAACCCCCCGGGCTCCTCCGCCACGAGCCCGAGAGCGCTGCGCAGCGCCGGGTAGAAGACCTTCCGGACGAGCGTGCTCTTCCCCGAGCCGCTCACCCCGGCCACGACGACCATCCGCCCTACCGGCACCCGGAACGTCACGCCTTTGAGGTTGTGAGCCCGCGCTCCTATGAGCTCGAGGAACCGGTCGGCGCTCGGCCGGGCGACTCGCGAGATGCGACCGGCTTCGAGCAGCGCGCGCGCGGTCGGCGAGCGCGGGTCGGACAGGACCTCGGCGGCCGTCCCCTGGGCGACGATGTGGCCGCCGTTCCGCCCCCCCTCCGGCCCGAGATCCACGACGTGGTCGGCAGCGCGGATCGTCTCGGCGTCGTGCTCGACGACGAGGACGGTCGACCCGGTGGCGACCAGCGCCCGGAGGTTGCCGAGCAGGGCCTTGGTGTCGCGCGGGTGGAGCCCGATGGTCGGCTCGTCGAGGACGTAGAGCGCCCCGGTGAGCCCGCTGCCGAGCTGCGCGGAGAGGCGAAGGCGCTGCATCTCGCCCCCGGAAAGAGTGCCCGCCGCGCGATCGAGCGTGAGGTAGTCGAGCCCGACCTCGAGGACGAACTCGAGCCGCCGGAGCAGCTCCCCCAGAGGCGCCCTGGCTACGTCGGCCGCGGTCCCCTCGAAGCGCCACGTCTTCGCGAGGGCCGCGGCCGCCCCCACGTCGTGGGCGAGGAATTCGGGGTAGGTCGCGCCGAAGAGCCGCACGCGTCGCGGGAGGCGGGCCAGGCGCGTCCCCTGGCACTCGGGACACGTCTCCTGCGCCGGGTCCTCGGCCACCTCGGCGGCCGTCGGGGCCCCGACGAAGCCCGTCCCCTCGCAGGCCTCGCACTCCCCCTGCTTGGTGTTGAAGGAGAACCACCGCGGATCGAGCTCGGGGACGCCGGTCCCGCACGACGGACAGGCCCGCGATGTCGAGTGCGCCTGCTCCCCTGCGGTCGGGAGCGGCGTGGGACGGCCGGAGGCGACGCGCAGCGTGCCGTTCCCGAGCGATAGCGCCTGGTCGAAGGTCGCGCGGTCGAGGGTGCCCGCAGGCCCTTCGTACATGACGAGGTCGATCGAGTGCTCCTTCGTCTTCGCGAGGCGGGGGGGCGGCTCGACGGCGACGAGGGCGCCGTCCACCCTCGCGGTCGTGACGCCGACACGCGCTGCCGCGGTGAAGACGTCGAGGTAGGTCCCCTTCCGCGCCTGCACCGCCGGGGCGTACAGCGTGATGCCCCCCTTCCCCTTCATTGCCGTGATGCGTGCGTGAATCTCGCCTGGCGCCGAGGGGACGACCGGGGTGTCGCACGCTGGGCAGTGGACCTCCCCGAGCTTCGCGTAGAGGAGCCGGAGGTAGTGGGCGACCTCGGTCACAGTCGCCACGCTCGAGTTCGCCCCCGCCCGCGACGTCCGCTGCTCGAGCGCGATCGAGGGGGGGACTCCGGTCACGGCGTCGACGTCGGGGCGCGGCAAGGTCGGGAGGAACTGCCGGGCGTACGGGGATAGCGTCTCCATGAAGCGACGCTGCCCCTCGGCGAAGATGACGTCGAAGGCGAGGGACGACTTGCCCGACCCGCTCGGCCCGGTGACCACGGTGAGCGCCCCGTGCGGGATGGTACAGGAGACCCGCTTCAGGTTGTGCTCGCGCGCGTGCTCCACCTCGATCGCGTCGACCTTGGGGGCCGCAGGGATGGGGCGTGGCGCGAGACCCTCGCCCCGGCGGTCGCTGGCGTGCTCGCGCAGCGCGACGCCGGTCTTCGAGCCCCCCTTGGCGATGACCCCGGGAGGGCCCTCCGCGACGACCCGCCCGCCGAGCGGCCCGGCGCCCGGCCCGAGGTCGATGACCCAGTCAGCCGCCGCGATGACGTCGAGGTCATGCTCGACGACGAGGACGCTGGCCCCCTGCTCGACCAGCGCATGGAGCGCCTCGGTAACATGCCGCACGTCCTCGGCGTGCAGCCCGGCGCTCGGCTCGTCGATGACGAAGAGCGTCCGCTTCGCCGGCGACGACAGCGCCCGCGCGAGCTTGAGCCGCTGAGCCTCCCCCCCGGAGAGCGTAGAGAGCGGCTGGCCAAGGGGCAGGTAGCCGAGCCCCACCTGGGCGACCGGCGCCAGCCCGTTCACGATGACCGGCTCGTAGCGCCCCCCGTCCGGAGAGCGGCCGCGGAACATGGCGATCACTTCGTCCACCGTGAGGCCGAGCACCTCGGAGACGTCGAGGCCGCGATGGCGAACGGCGAGCACCTCCGGTCCGAAGCGCTTCCCCTGGCACACGGTGCAGAGGAGCGCGACGTCCGCGAGGAACTGCATCTCGACCGTCTCATACCCCTCGCCCGCGCACGCCTCGCAGCGCCCGGTCCGCGGCGCGCCGTGCTTGCTTCGCCCCTTCGTGGCCGCGACGTTGAACGAGAAATGCGCCGGCGTGAGGCCGCGTCGCTGCGCCTCAGGCTCGGCGGCGAAGAGCGCGCGGATGCGGTTCCACGCCTTGGTGTAGGTCGCCGCATTGCCGCGCGCGGTACGGCCGAGGGGGGCCTGATCGACCAGGACGACCCCGCCGAGCGAGCCGGCACCGTCGATGGCGAGGTGCTCCCCCGCCCTCGGGACCGCGCTGTCACCGAAGCTCCGGGCGAGGCTCCGGTAGACGATCTCCTCGACGAGCGTCGACTTCCCCGAGCCGCTCGGCCCGGTGACGGCGCACACCACGCCGAGCGGGACCCGAACGTCGATCGCGTCGAGATTGTTCGCCTTCGCCCCTCGAACGACCAGCGAGCCCGAGGACTGTCGCGGCGCGGAGCTGGGGCGCCCCCCCTTGGCGTGGGCCCAGGCGCGACCGGTCGCGATGTCGCTCCGCGTGGCGAGCTCGGAAGGCGAGCCGTCAAAGACGATGACGCCGCCGCGAACCCCCGCGCCAGGCCCCAGCTCGACGACCCGGTCGGCCCCCCGCACGATGGTCTCGTCATGCTCGATGACGAGCACCGTATTCCCGGCGCGCGACAGGTCGCGCATCGCCTCGCCGAGGGCGGGGACGTCGCAGGCGTGGAGGCCGACGGTCGGCTCGTCGAGCACGAAGAGCGTCCCCGTCAGCTTCGCCCCGAGCGCCGTGGTGAGCCCCGCTCGCTGGGCCTCGCCACCGCTGAGGGTGCGCGCCTGGCGGGCGAGCGTCAGGTAGCCGAGGCCGACGCGATCGAGGTAGCCAAGGCGAGCGGCGAGCGCCTCCCGGACTCGCCCCCCTTGCGGAGTTCGCGGCGTGAGGCCGGTCGCCCGCGCCAGCGCTTCGGCGACCGTGAGCCGGTGCCACTCCGCCAGGTTGAGCCCGGCGACTCGGTACGAGAGGGCCGTCCGGTTGAGGCGCGACGTCTCGCATGCGAGGCACGGCGCGTACTCCCGGTAGCGCGCGAGCAGGACGCGGACGTGCATCTTGTAGGTGCGCCCTTCGAGCCACTTGAACCAGGCACGGACCCCGGGGTACTTCCCGCCGTGCCA